>OBWY01000002.1_pt1 | contig 243017 bp, 219 predicted proteins | sample 1538081 | NCBI WGS metagenome assembly OBWY01 (sample SAMEA2580089, study PRJEB22360) | human gut metagenome | biome: human gut; feature: human-associated habitat; material: faeces | place: Denmark | collected 2008/2010
CACCCTGAAAAAAGGCGGTATCCCGCCTTAATTCAGATGCTCTGGTAACTCAGTTACCGAGTAATTCACTGAGGACTTGATTGATGCTGTAAAATTAATCTTGAGCCGATGAGAAAGATTTCCGGTCAGGATAAATAAGAATTAGAAATTAAATACAGGAGAAAATAAATGGTAAAGCAAATCGTAAGAGACATTTTCTTTTTAGGCCAGCCATCCAAGCCAGCCACAAAAGCAGATATCCAGATTGGGAAGGATCTGCAGGACACACTGCAGGCGAACCGGGAATGGTGCGTTGGTATGGCTGCAAATATGATTGGTGTAAGGAAGAATATTATCATTGTGAATATGGGATTTATAGATGTTGTTATGTTTAACCCTGTGATTGTTTCAAAGCATGACATGTATGAGACGGAAGAAGGCTGTCTGTCTCTGGATGGTGTTCGTAAGACGACCAGATATCAGGAAATTGAAGTAGAATATTATGACTTCAACTGGAAAAAACAGCGGCAGAAGCTGTCCGGATGGACGGCACAGATCTGTCAACATGAAATTGATCATTTGTCTGGGAAGATCATATAATCGAATGCGGATTGCGAGGTGGCCGGTATGTTAAAGAATGTACTGATTGTGGTGGATGATATAGAAAAATCCATAGAATTTTATAGGGACTTATTTGGACTGCAAGTGATTCTTAAGAATGAAGGTAATGTGATCTTATCGGAGGGACTTGTTTTGCAGGATGCCGACATATGGGGGAAAACATTGAATGAAACTTCTACGCCGTTCAATAACATGATGGAATTGTATTTCGAGGATTTTGATATAGATGGATTGCTTGCGAAATATGAATCTGGTAAGTATTTCGTCCGATATGCCACCGAACTGACAGAACTTGCAGGTGGGCAGAAGCTTGTAAGACTGTATGATCCCAGTGGTAATCTTATTGAGGTTCGCACTCCGTTCAGGTGCAATTAAAGGAGGGAATATGCAGATTTTGGTTGATGCAGATGCCTGTCCGGTAGTCAGTATCGTTGAAAGAGTTGCAAAAGAGCATAATCTTCCGGTAACGTTGTTGTGTGATACCAATCATGTGTTATCATCTGATTACAGTGAAGTGATCGTAGTTGGAGCCGGTGCAGATGCAGTGGATTATAAACTGATCAGTATTTGTCATAAAGGCGATATTATTGTATCACAGGATTATGGAGTGGCGGCAATGGTATTAGGAAAAGGTGCTTATGCGATTCATCAGTCTGGGAAATGGTATACCAATGAGAATATTGACCAGATGCTTATGGAACGGCATCTGAATAAGAAGGCACGAAGAGCATTCGGAAAGAATCATTTAAAAGGACCAAGAAAACGAATATCGGAGGATGATGAGCATTTCAGAGAATCCTTCGAGAAAATGATACATATGGCAATGGATAAGGAGAAATAATCACAAACGGAACACAGGAGAATTGGGAGGTGCAGAATGACGGAAAAGGAAAGAACCTATATTGCAATTGATCTTAAGTCATTCTATGCGTCTGTGGAATGTAAAGAACGAAATAGAGATCCTTTGACGACCAATCTTGTGGTTGCGGATAAAAGCAGAACAGAAAAAACGATTTGTCTTGCGGTATCTCCAGCTTTAAAGTGTTATGGGATACCCGGAAGGGCTCGTTTATTTGAGGTTGTTCAAAAAGTAAAAGAAGCCAATAGTGCCCGCAGGTGGAAAGTACCGAACAGAACATTTATTGGTTCTTCTGATGACAGTACAGAATTAAATATCAATCCTGCACTGGAGATTGATTATATTGTTGCTCCTCCCCGGATGGCTCTCTATCTGGAATACAGCACCAGAATTTACAGCATTTATCTGAAATATATTGCGCCGGAAGATATTTTCCCTTATTCGATCGACGAAGTATTTATGGATGTAACGGATTATCTGCATACCTATAATATGACAGCAAGGGAACTTGCAATGACCATGATACAGGATGTGCTGAAAACGACAGGTATAACGGCAACTGCCGGAATTGGAACGAATATGTATCTGTGTAAGATTGCGATGGATATCGTGGCGAAGCACATTAAAGCAGATAAAGATGGTGTACGAATTGCAGAACTGGATGAAATGTCATACCGAAGGAAACTCTGGAGCCACAGACCTCTTACTGATTTCTGGAGAGTCGGAAAGGGATATGCAAAGAAGTTGGAAGAATATGGCCTCTATACGATGGGTGATATTGCCAGATGTTCCATCGGAAAAGAGAATGAATTATATAACGAAGATCTGCTATATAAACTGTTTGGCGTTAATGCAGAGCTGCTGATCGATCATGCCTGGGGATATGAGCCCTGTACCATGAAAATGGTCAAGGCTTACAAACCGGAAACGAACAGTGTTTGTTCCGGACAGGTACTTCATTGTCCTTATGACTTTGAAAAAGCAAAATTAGTCGTCAAAGAGATGACGGACCAGATGGTTTTGGATTTGGTGGATAAGAAGCTTGTGACGGATCAGATTGTATTGACAGTTGGTTATGATATTGAGAATTTGAATAATACCGACAGGAAAAAGAAATATCATGGTGAGGTTACGATCGACCGTTATGGAAGAAGAATTCCGAAACACGCACATGGAACGACCAATCTGAAACGGCAGACTTCCTCAACAAAAATGATAACGGATGCAGTAATAGAACTATATGACGGTATTGTTGACAGAAACCTGCTTATCAGAAGAATTAATATCACAGCGAACAGGCTTGTGGATGAAAATTCTGTAAAGAAAGAAAAAGTGTATGAGCAGTTGGATCTTTTTACGGATTATGAGGCGCAAAGGAAAAAGCAGGAAGAGGAAGAGGCTGCGCTGGATCGCGAAAAACGTATGCAGGAAGCAATGCTCAGTATTAAAAAGAAATTTGGAAAAAATGCTATGCTGAAGGGGATGAATCTTCAGGAAGGTGCAACCGCCCGGGACAGAAATGAACAGATTGGCGGACATAAGGCGTAAAGGAGTTGGAAGGGATGAAAAATAATTCTTATGACGATATCATTAATTTACCGCATCCGGTCTCTAAGAATCATCCGCAAATGCCTTTTCGGGATCGGGCAGCGCAGTTTGCTCCTTTTGCAGCCTTGACTGGACATGATGCTGCGATAAAAGAAACGGCAAGATTAACTGATGAAAGATTGGAATTGAGTGAGGAAGTGATTGCTCAGCTGAACGAAAAAATCAACATAATCAGAAATAATATCGGTATAGAACAGAATGTATCGATAACTTATTTTATTCCCGATGCAAAAAAAGCCGGTGGATCCTATGTTATGTGCTCCGGTATTGTAAAAAAGGTAGACGAATACGAGCATACCATAATTATGACGGATCAAACGGTCATTCCAATCGAACGGATAAGTGATATTAAATGTGAAGAGTGGTAAATGCGAAAACAGATACAAAGAATATAGAATGTTTCACTAGTACAGCGAAAATTAAGTTTCTGCTATATTGACGCAGGATTTCACACTCTGATGGGCTGGATTAAGATGCATTATTTTAGAGGATTGCTATAGTTCTGGCAGTAGAGGACACAAGGTTGGAGAAATCAGACCGGGATTCTTTGGCGGAACGAAACCATGTTATAAGAAGAATTGTATTTTGAGAGGAGGCTCTTATAAATGTTGAACATTATTTATGGAGATGTGAAAAACAGTATTTATAATACAAATGTTTATTTTAAAAACAGTTATGAACCAGAATGGCTTGATGCAGAACTGGCGAAAAAGATGATTAAAGATATTGATGATTCAGAAGTATTGAGTGGTGAATGCATTAACAGTCCGGTGTTGGGACAGATTCCTCCTGAAAGACTGTCAGGAGGAGTGAAAACGTTGTTGCTGATTTTAAATGAACCGGATCGGATTTTCAATGCCTCGACCTGTGGCGATAACTGTGCAAAATGGATATTGGAAATAGGCAGGATTAAAGATGTTACCATTAATCTCAGACATATGATGAGTTTTGGAAAAGACACAAAATTTGAGATAAAAGTCCAAAATGGAGGAGAAACGGTCCATTCAATGAAGGAACTTGTTCCTATAGCAAATAAGTATTTAAATGAAATGAAACAGGAGTAGTGATTATGAAAGGTTCACATAGAATCATTGTAGAATCCAGAAAAGTGAAATATGATTTTGTAATTCATAGGAATATTACAATCATTACTGGTGACAGTGGATCAGGTAAGACTGTTTTAATTGATCTTATACATGATTATGGAAGATATGGTGCGGACAGCGGTGTATTTCTTTCCTGTGACTGCCCCTGTAAAGTGATTGATAGTGAGGATTGGGAAAGAAAGATAGAAGAAACAACAGGAAGCATTATTTTTATTGATGAAGGAAATCGCTTCCTCGTTTCAAAGAAGTTTGCACAGCTTGTGCAGGGATCTGATAATTACTTTGTACTGGCCACAAGAGAAAAGCTTCCGGCATTGCCATATAGTGTAAGTGAAATATATGGATTTCGCAAATCTGGAAAATTTCATGATGCGAAACAGAAATATAATGAGATTTATCATTTGTACGGTGAAATATCAGAGGAAAAGAATATCAATCCGAAACTTGTAATAACAGAGGATTCCAATTCTGGATTTGAATTTTTTAAAGAAATGTCCAGACAGAAGGGTGTGAACTGTTTTTCTGCTGGTGGGAAGTCAAATATCATCAGACAGTTGGAACAGAGACCGAATGAAGAGGGTACAATTTTGGTCATTGTAGATGGAGCTGCATTTGGTTCAGAGATGAAAGATATCAGTGAATGCATTAAAACACAGGGAAACATTGTACTCTATGCACCAGAATCTTTTGAGTGGTTGTTACTTTCAACAAAGGAAATACCGGAAGTAAAAGTAGAAACAATACTTCAGAATCCGGAAGAATATATAGACAGTAAAGAGTATATCAGTTGGGAACGATATTTTACAGATTTATTGATAGAAAGTACCAGTAAGAATTTTATATGGGCATATTCGAAGAAAAGGCTTACAAAGGCGTACTTTGCTCCAAGAATAGTGAATGCGGTAAAAACAATCATGAAATTGGTAGACTGGGAAAAATCATTCTGAAAAGTCAGAAAAACCCTTTTCTATTATCGTATTACATGGTATACTGAATACCGAAATGAATGATATGCAAAATAGGATTTTATGCGTCAAGTGTTCGGTGAATGGGGAGTTGTCACTGAAACGAAAAGTGCGTCTTACGGTATATTATCCGCACCCGTTGCAAACAATATAAGAGGATATCTCATATTGTGTTAGGGAATGTTTTCGACATACATTCTATCACAATTGGAGATATCCTTTTTAATTTGGTCAAAAGGATAATCTCCATTTCAAAAATACAAAGGAGGTTATTTTTTAATGGTTGACAAAGTGAAAATTGAGCAGGCAGTCCGTCTGCTTCTGGAAGGTATCGGTGAAGATATCACACGGGAAGGTCTGATTGATACTCCTGACAGGATTGCCCGCATGTGTGAAGAAATTTACGGAGGTCTTGGTCATGAAGCGGATCAGCATCTGTTAAAGCAGTTTCCTGTAGAAAATAATGAAATCGTGCTGGAAAAAGACATCACCTTTTACTCCATGTGTGAGCATCATCTGATGCCTTTTTATGGAAAAGCTCATCTTGCATACATCCCCAACGGCAAAGTTACCGGTTTAAGCAAACTGGCACGTACAGTAGAGGTTTATTCCAGAAGGCCACAGATCCAGGAACGGCTTACTGTTCAGATTGCAGATGCTTTGGAGCGTACTCTGGATCCAAAAGGAATTATGGTAATGCTGGAAGCGGAACATACCTGTATGACCATGCGCGGAATAAAAAAACCAGGAAGCAAAACAATCACTACTGTAACCCGTGGTGCGTTTACAGAAGATAAGGAACTGCAGAAAATGTTCCTTTCTATGGTAAAAGGATGAATAACAATTTTTCAGATATGGATCGTGTCAATCGGATCTGGAGGCACCCGGTTTATCAGGAACATTATAAAAAAATACAGGAACTTGAAAGTGAACGGATCTTCTGCCGTCATACCCCTGAACATTTTCTGGATGTTGCACGGTTGATGTACATTTATGCACTGGAGGAACATCTGGAGTTGCCCAAAGAGCTTATCTATGCAGCAGCACTTCTTCATGATATAGGACGTGCACAGCAATATCAGTACAACATTCCCCATGATATTGCAGGAGTAGAAATCGCACGGGAAATTCTGACAGATCTGCACTTTACAGAACAGGAAAAAGAACTGATTCTGTCTTCCATTGGACATCACCGAAAAGGAGATTCCTGCAGTACGCTGGCAGCACTTCTTTATAAAGCGGATAAGCAGTCCAGAAATTGTTTTTTATGTTCCGCTGCTTCCGAATGCTATTGGTCTGATGATAAAAAAAATATGAAAATTGAATACTGATCTTCTTCATAAGCACAAAAGAAAGGATGGGTTCTGCTCATGAAAATTGGAAACCGTTTTTTTGATACTAAGAATCATACTTACATAATGGGAATTTTGAATGTTACCCCTGATTCCTTTTCTGACGGCGGCAAATGGAATCATATGGATGAAGCTTTGAAACATACAGAGGCAATGATTGCTGATGGTGCAGATATTATTGATATCGGAGGCGAATCTACACGTCCCGGTCATACTCCTGTCAGTGCTGACGAGGAAGCACTGAGAGTTCTTCCTGTTATTGAAGCGGTCAAAAAACATTTTGACATTCCTGTTTCTGTAGATACTTTTAAGAGCAGTGTTGCTGAAAGCTCTATCCAGGCAGGAGCTGACCTGGTTAACGATATCTGGGGATTAAAATATGATCCGAAAATGGCAGCTGTGATCGCAAAATATGATGTGGCCTGTTGCCTGATGCACAACAAATCTAATACAGAATATCAAAACTTTCTCATTGATATGCTCGCCGAAACACAGGAATGTGTCAATCTTGCAAGACAGGCTGGCATTAAAGATGAAAAAATCATGCTTGATCCGGGAATTGGTTTTGGAAAAACATTTGAAATGAATCTGGAAGCAATGAATCACCTGGAGCTTTTTCAGAATCTGGGATTTCCGGTTCTCCTTGGTACATCCCGCAAATCCATGATCGGACTGGCACTGGATCTTCCTGTAGATCAGCGCGTGGAGGGGACTTTGGCTACCAGTGTAATTGGCGTAATGAAGGGATGCTCTTTTGTCCGTGTCCACGATGTTAAAGAAAACAAGCGTGTGATCCAGATGACAGAAGCAATCCTGGGACGCAGATAAATTACTGGCACAAAACAGATGGTAAATATAAATAACATACAGAAAGGATTTGCTGTTATGGATGAGACCAGATTAGACAAAATAGAAATTAAAGAGCTGGAGGTTTTTGCAAACCATGGTGTATATCCCGAGGAAAATGTTCTGGGACAGAAATTTGTTATTTCTGCCACGCTTTTTACCAGAACACGTCTGGCGGGATTAACCGATGAGTTGTCTGCTTCCATAAACTATGGCGAAGTCAGCCATATGATCACTGATTTCACCAGAAAACATACTTATAAACTTCTGGAATCTCTTGCAGAGAATCTTGCAGAAATGCTTCTTTGCTCTCTTTCCGGACTTGAAAAAATTACTCTGAAGATTGAAAAGCCCTGGGCACCGGTTGGTCTTCCTTTGAAAACCGTATCTGTGGAAATTACACGGAAATGGCATACTGCTTACATTGCTTTTGGCTCTAATATGGGTGATAAAAAGATGTATATAGACAATGGGATCCGTGGTCTGGCAGAGACAAAAGGATGCCGTATAGAGGCAATTTCCGATTATCTTATTACAGAACCTTACGGAGTTACTGATCAGGATGAATTTTTAAATGGAGTTCTGAAAATGCGGACACTTCTTACTCCTGGAGAATTGCTTGTGAGACTGCATCAGTTAGAACAGGCGGCAAACAGGGAACGTATCATCCACTGGGGACCAAGGACACTGGATCTGGATATCCTGTTTTATGATCAGGAAATTATTGATATGCCAGATCTTCATATTCCTCATATTGATCTGCACAACCGCGATTTCGTTCTTGTACCAATGAATCAGATTGCTCCGTATCTGCGACATCCTGTGTTAAATCAGACCATTTCGCAGCTTCTGGACAGCCTTCTGAACAAATCTGAAAATACTGCAAAATAAAGTGAACAGTAACCAGTAACGATATTTTGTTGAATGTTCCATTGATATTTACTTTGCCATTTTTTACAAACAGTGCTATGATATATTCAATGGAAATTCTATAAAAGAGAAAACATCTACAGGAGGGCAAAAAATTATGAAAATCAGACGCGAAGAACACATGGCAGGTGGAAATGGTCACGTAATCATCAAAGAAATCCTTGATGCAGAACAGTTGAATGGTAAATGTGGACTGTATGCACAGGTAACCCTGGAGCCGGGATGTTCACTGGGATATCATGAACATCATGGAGAAAGTGAAACCTACTATATTTTACAGGGACAGGGCGAATACAATGACAACGGTACCTATCGTCCGGTAAAAGCAGGAGATATTACATTCACACCGGACAATCATGGACATGCACTTGCAAATACAGGAAATACAGATCTGGTTTTTATGGCTCTGATCATTAAAGACTGATATAAAAAACAGCAGCACATATTTCTTATGGAAATAATGACTGCTGTTTTTATTACCAGGACAGACTGATTATAATAAAAAATAGTATAAACCAGGTATCATTTCATAATCATTCAAATGGAGAATCAAACTATGTACAGAAAAACAGCAAAGAAGTTACTGAAATTCATAGAGAAAAGCCCTACTGCATTTCAGGCAGTGACGGAGATGACCAAAAGGCTTGACAAAGAAGGCTTTGAAGAATTGAAAGAGGAGGATCACTGGAAGCTTAAAAAAGGCGGAAATTATTATGTGACCAGAAATCATTCTGCGATCATAGCTTTTTCCATTCCGCAGAAGCCTGTGTGGAAGTTTCATATTATGGCAAGCCACAGTGATTCCCCTTCCCTTAAGATTAAGGAGAATCCTGAGATAGAGGTGGAGAATGCTTATATCAAACTGAATGTGGAGCGTTACGGTGGAATGATTCTGTCTCCATGGTTTGACAGACCTCTGTCAGTGGCAGGAAGGCTGATCGTCCGTCAGGATGGAAAAATCAGAGAGAAGATGGTGGCTGTGGACAGAGATCTGCTGGTTATTCCTAATCTTGCCATTCATATGAACAGGGAAGTAAATGACGGATATAAATATAATGTGCAGAAGGATATGCTGCCTCTTTTCAGCGATAAGGAAGGAAAGGGCAGATTTATGGAAACTGTGGCTGAGGCCGCAGAAGTAAAGACAGAAGATATTCTGGGACATGATCTGTTTCTTTATGACAGAACTCCGGGTACTCTGTGGGGAGTAAATGAGGAATTTGTTTCTGCACCCAGACTGGATGATCTGCAGTGTGCATTCTCTTCTATGGAGGGATTCCTGCAGGGAAATCGTGAAGAAAGCATTTCTGTACATTGTGTGCTGGATAATGAAGAAGTGGGAAGCAGTACAAGACAGGGCGCTGCTTCTGCTTTCCTGAAGGATACTCTGATGCGGATCAATATGGGACTGGGACGTACCCAGGAGGAATATTATATGGCACTTGCAGACAGTTTTATGATTTCTGCAGATAATGCTCATGCTCTCCATCCAAACTATACGGATAAGACAGATCCGGTAAACCGTCCGGTGCTGAATGAGGGAATCGTGATCAAGTACAATGCAAACCAGAAATATTGTACAGACGGAGTGTCCGCTGCAATTTTCAAGGATATCTGTGACAGGGCAAAGGTGCCGTACCAGACCTTTGTGAACCGTTCGGATATGGCAGGCGGATCCACGCTGGGAAATATTTCCAATACCCAGGTTCCTGTGAAAACAGTGGATATCGGTCTGGCACAGCTTGCCATGCATTCTGTATATGAAACAACAGGTGCGAAAGATACAGAGAGCCTGGTTAAGGCAGCGACAGTGTTTTTTGCATAGTTTGCAGGTACACTGGCAGATAAACGTAAATATAAAAATCAGGAGATAAGAAAGTGAACAGAAAAGCAGTGTTTTTTGATGCAGACGGAACACTCTGCGATATGGAAAAGGGTGTACCCCAGAGCACAAAGGAGGCATTGAAGAAATTAAGAGAAAACGGTCATGACGCATGGCTTTGCACAGGCAGGAGCAGGGCCTTTGTTTCCCGGTATCTGGAAGAGCTTCCGTTTACCGGTATGATCAGTGCCTGCGGGGCTACCATTGAAAAGGATGGAGAACGTCTTTTTAATAAAGAGATGCCCCCGGAAGTTGCAAAAAAATCAGTGGAAATCCTGCGCAGATATGGTCTGGTCCCGGTTATGGAAGGTGCAGATTTCATGTATTATGATAAGGATGAATATAATACAGATGTGAACTGGTATACGGATCTGATCACAGAATCTTTAGGATCTAAATGGCGTCCCATCAGGGGAAATGAAGATTGTATGCGCATTAATAAGATCAGTGCCAAAATGATAAAAGGCTGTGATGCAGAAGCTGCCTGTAGGGAACTGAGTGAGTATTATGACATTATCCGTCATGAGAGTGGTTCAGGGATTGCGGGAACCACCATTGAACTTGTCCCAAAGGGCTTTAACAAGGCAGTGGGGATCTCGGCAGTGTGCAGACTCTTTGATATTCCATGGGAGGATACGATCGTGTTTGGAGACAGCAATAATGATCTCGCCATGTTTGAATATGCGGCCGTGAAGGTTGCCATGGGAAATGGTTCAGAGAAAATAAAAGCTCTGGCTGATCATATTACACAGGATATGTTCCATTATGGAATCAGAAACGGACTGGAATATCTGAAGCTAATATAAACATAAAAAGCCTGGGCTCAGATCAGTCCCAGGCTTTTGCATATATAAAGCCAGATTGTCATGGTAAAGGAGCTTAACAGAGTGGTAGTCATAACCACACCGGAAGTAAAATCGCCGTCATAATCCATGTTTTTGGCCATGATATAACAGCTTACAGTAGTGGCAGAACCAAGCATGATAATGATCGCAACCAGCATATCATGGGAAAATCCCAGAAGCACAGCCAGTGGAAGAAATACAGCTTCATATCCCACAAGCTTCAGAAAGCTACATGCGATCAGTGGTTTCGGCCTTGCGAATGCCTTGCCGAATTTCAGTGCGCCACCCATGGCCATCAGCCCAAGAGGAGTCGCTGTTTTTCCGAGATTATCTACGGCAGTATTCAGAATTGTTGGCATTGGCAGATGAAGCAGCGACCATACCATACCTGTCAGGATACCAAGGATAATAGGGTTCGTGGCGATTCCTTTCAGGGTTCGGATAAGTTTTGCGGTATCAAGTTTACCGCCGCCGGGAGCGAACAGTGACAGTGTTATAACTGCCATCACATTATAAAGCGGCACACTTCCGATGATCATAAGTGGTGCCATTCCTGCGTTTCCGTAAAGATTCTGGATAATTGCAATTCCAAGGATCGCAGCGCTGCTCCGGTAAGAAGCCTGGATAAATTCGCCCTGGATATTTCGCGGTTTCAGCAGATAGGAAAGTCCTGTGGAAATTCCGATACTGATCAGTGTGACAAAGAAGCAGAACAATACAAATTTCGTATTCCATACACTGTAGAAATCTGACTTTGCAATATCCAGAAACAAAAGCGCAGGCAGAGCTGCATTAAATACGAACTTATTCAGACGGCTGACAAAGGTGTCATCAAAGAGTCCGATCTTCCGAAAAAAGAGCCCGAGCATCAGGGTGAGAAAAATCGGGATTGTAGCATTAAGACAGAAAATAAGATTCTCCATTTTCATAAATCCTTTCAAAAAATAATTTCTGTACAAAAAGTACGGTTCATAAGGTGATTGCTATATCACAATAACACCATGATTATAAACGTTTGACAGGAATTGTCAAATTCCGATTTCTGTGTTATTCTGAAAAAAATGGTTGCTGTTCAGTATGCCTTGCAGATTGTGGGAATGATTTTTCAGACACGCTCTAAGAGCAGAGTGAACAGTAATAAAATTGCAGACAGTGGAGTGGTGGATCATGAAGTATGGAAAGATAAGGATAGAAGATGGATTTCTGGTTTTTACCAGACATATGATGATAAACAATCTTCCATGTAAAGACATTGTATGGGCATATATGCGAAAAGAGGGAGCAGATGAAGGTGATGACAGACAGCTGAGTGTAAATTATCTTGTAATTGTTACCAGACGTAAGAAGAGATACAAGTTCGATATGACAGAAAAAGAGATTCATGAGTGTATCCGCATTCTTAAGATATTAAACCCGGATATGGCAACAGGTTTCCCGAAGGGCGGCAGGATATCTCTTCATAGTCTGCCGAATACCAGAGATCTGGGTGCGATCGTTACAGCTGATGACAGACACATCCTGCCGAGGAGGCTTCTGAAAAGCGGGGAACTTTATCATATTTCAGAGAGCGATAAGAACAGACTCAGAGAAGAATACAATCTGAAGACGGTGATCGACCTGCGTTCGGCAGAAGAGAGAAAATGTAAACCGGATACTATTATAGCAGAAGTAGAATACTACCATGTACCGGTTGTGGATGAGGATGTGCAGGTTATCAGCAACAGAGAACAGTTTGTGAAAATGCTTGCAGGACTCCCGGATGATATGGAAGAATATATGATCAGACAGTACAGGAATTTATGCATGGATCAGTTGGTGTTGAAACAGTATGCGAAGTTTATCGATATTCTTTTCAGGCAGGAAAAAGGTGCTGTTTTGTGGCATTGCGGAACTGGAAAGGACCGTACAGGGATCGGGACTGCTTTTCTGCTCAGTCTGCTGGGGGTGGAGGAAGATGTGATATATGAAGACTATCTGCGCACAAACCGTTATATGGAGCCCAAACTGGTATATATGCAGAGACTTGTACAGACCTGGCCGGAGGCAGATGAGAAAATGACCGAGAAGCTTCCGATTATATATAATGTAAAAGAGGAGTATCTGGCTGCTGTTTTTGAAACAGTGAAAAAGACTTATGGTTCTATGGAAAAGTTTTTCCAGACCGTATTTTATCTGAAACCGAAAATGATCGAAGAGTTCAGAAATAAATATCTGATATAGGCAGTTAATTCGATGTTTTTACAAAAGCTGTCACAGAAAGACATTTGTTTTTGTGCGAAAAATTTATTGACAAAATCACGATTATTGATATAATGGTAACCATACGAGCTATTTATTATATTAACGTGGTGAAAATGTACACGTTGAAAGCAGGTGGGACATGCAGAAGAGAGTATTATCCCTGTTAGTAGATAATACTGCAGGTGTAACAACCAGAGTATCTGGATTATTCAGCCGCAGAGGCTATAACATCGACAGCATTACCGGAGGTGTAACAGCGGACGAGCGTTTTTCCAGAATTACCGTTGTGTGCAGCGGGGATGAACTGATTCTGGAGCAGATCACGAATCAGCTTGCCAAGCTTGTAGATGTAAGAGATATTAAGATCCTGGAGCCGGACAACAGCGTATGCCATGAATTAATGATGATCAAGGTGGCTGCGAAACCGGAGCAGAGACAGGGACTCATTTCCATAGCGGATGTTTTCCATGCGAAAGTTGCAGACGTAAGTGTGGATTCCATGATATTGGAGATGACAGGCAACCATAATAAATTGGAAGCATTTCTTGAGCTGATGGGTGATTACGAGATTCTCGAACTTGCACGTACAGGAATGACCGGTTTATCAAGAGGTTCGCAGGATGTAACCTATTTCTGATGAAAGACAGGAAGGCTTTTCGGAACGCAGGAAATTGAAAAATATCTCAGAAACAGTACATATTATAGTTTGCTAGGGGAGCATCCCTTAACGATAAATTTTTTTACGATTAGCAGGAGGAAAATAAAATGGCTAACAAGATTTTTTATCAGGAAGATTGTAATTTAAGCTTACTGGATGGTAAAAAAATTGCAATTATTGGATACGGAAGCCAGGGACATGCACATGCTCTGAACTTAAAGGATTCCGGATGTGATGTCATTATCGGTCTTTATGAAGGCAGCAAATCCTGGAAGAGAGCTGAAGAGCAGGGCTTTAAGGTATATACAGCAGCTGAAGCAGCTAAACAGGCAGATATCATCATGATTCTTATCAATGATGAATTACAGGCTAAACTTTACAAAGAATCCATCGAGCCAAACCTTGAAGAAGGCAACATGTTAATGTTTGCTCATGGTTTCAATATCCATTTCGGATGCATCAAACCACCAAAGAATGTTGACGTTACAATGATCGCTCCTAAAGCACCTGGTCATACAGTAAGAAGTGAGTATCAGGCTGGAAAAGGAACACCTTGTCTTATCGCTGTAGAGCAGGATTACACAGGAAAAGCTCAGGATCTTGCACTGGCATATGGTCTTGGAATCGGCGGAGCAAGAGCTGGTCTTCTTGAAACTACATTCCGTGTAGAGACAGAGACAGACCTCTTTGGTGAGCAGGCTGTACTTTGCGGTGGTGTTTGCGCACTTATGCAGGCTGGTTTCGAAACACTTGTTGAAGCTGGTTATGATCCAAGAAATGCATACTTTGAATGTATTCATGAAATGAAGCTGATCGTAGACCTGATTTATCAGTCAGGATTCGCAGGAATGAGATATTCTATCTCCAACACTGCTGAATATGGTGATTACATCACAGGACCTAAGATCATCACAGAAGATACAAAGAAAGCTATGAAGAAAATTCTTTCTGATATCCAGGATGGTACATTTGCAAAAGACTTCTTACTTGATATGTCTGATGCAGGTGCACAGGTTCACTTCAAAGCTATGAGAAAGAAAGCTTCTGAGCATCAGTCTGAGAAAGTTGGCGAAGAAATCCGTAAACTTTACAGCTGGAATGGCGAAGACAAACTTATCAACAACTAATCTGAATATGATTAAATTAAAATCCCCTGCTGAATGGCAGGGGATTTTTTATGTTATAGGAAATTACTCTGTAATGTTCCTATAACATAAAAAAGCCCTCCGGGCAGGATCGCACTGCGACGGAGAGGAATTATGTCGCTGAAGCGACCCGCCGCAGGCGGAGAATCCTGCAAGCAGGATTCTTTCTTGTATGTACTGACTCAATGATGGTTGTTTGTTCTGTATTATGCAATTCTTAAGATTATGCATAATATAATAAGATGCAAATCAATCTCAACGTTTTATAATTCGATAATCTGCCCTTTTTCTACGTCATATCTGCAGTACTTACCATTTCCGGAAATAAATGGCTGATATGTATCTGTCCTGTTATCTTTAAGATATACAATTCCGGTAGCGATCATCTCCACTAATGAAAAGCGTTCGCTGAGACTGGAAATCCACTTATATGTTTTGTCCTTTGATGAATTTGCCATAACCATATTGTAGGCATGTCCGTCTTCGGTGGCTTCCAGAGAAAAATATACTTTCTCTGCCTTATCAGGAGCATCAAAGACCTGACTTGTAATATAGGAAGAAAAATTGGTGCTTACAAAATTTCGGAAAGATTTTATATCATAAGTAATTCCGGATACTTCGTCTGTGATTTTATCTCCGCGTTCCAGACGTGTTTTAATAATCTTTAGTACCTCTACAGTCCAGTTGATAAAAGAGATACTACTGTAATTCATACTTTCCATCAACTGTTCGATTAGTTTGCGTGACAGGATATTGGAGCGTATTGCCTCATCATAAAGTTCTCTGTTCATGACATTTTCCCTCTTTTTTGATTATTTGTAACTATTCAGCAGTCTACTATCCCGCGAGGTGTTTTGGCATGAACATGCCAAAATCCCGAGACATACAAGTCAAAATCCCATCGCCGAAGGCGATTTTTAATGGATTTTGACTCGTAACTGTGAAGGTACTGAACAGTTACGATTATTTTATGTTTGTTATAGTGTTTCCGCACATTTCTATGTTATACTGATTATAAATCTGTTTGTTGTAAAATGCAACAAAAAACGGACGAATAAATAAAAATATTTGTGAACAGTAACGAATATATTGTTGCCTGTATTTTTGTTTCTCGGAACGATAATGAGACATAAGGAAAATTGAGGAGGATAAAATGGAGATAGAAGAAGAGTTTATTTCGGGATTTTGCAGAACATGTAATGGAGGGCAGACTGTCTGCTGCGAATATACGATGGAAGGAGATAAAAGAACCCTCACATTTATGGATTGTGCACATGACAGATGTGTGAATTATGCTGCCTGTGAAATCTACAAACAGGCACATGAAATGGAACGATAAGAATATGTGAGGGTGTACGAAAAGCAGTGAACTGCGAAATGTATTGCTGAGAACGGAGGGGATAGTAACCCGCAAATGCTGTAATTATCGGATTAACCGGAGTTGGAATCAAACATATATGAAAAATAGGCATCTTTGAATGCAGAATAGTTATTTCTGGAAATAGGGACAGAGGAAATGCCGGTAGTGACCATAGTTCTTGTGAACTGTTTTATGTGGGACAGGTTTACAATATAGCTTCGGTGACATTTAAAGAATCCTTTTTCCGGAGTAAAGACCCCTTCACACTTTACAAATAATTCGCGGATTTTTAAAGTAGTTCCATTTGAAAGGCAGACCAGAACCTGTTTATTCTGAGCTTCCAGATAATCTACATCATTGAGCGTAATTGAGCAGAATCCGTCTGCAGTATGTGCGACGAAAGTTTCAGCCGGAACATGATAAGTTTTAAAAAAATCATCCATAACAGAAAAAAGTTTCAGAGTATTTACTGGTTTTAAAAGATAATGAAAAGCTTTTACATCATAGGAATCCAGGGCAAATTCTCTGGAAGAAGTCAGAAAAATCACAGGAACAGTCAGTCCCATGCTGCGTATTTCTCTTGCTGTATCTATGCCGTTTAATAATGGCATGATGATGTCGAGAAAAATCAGATCTACCGGAATTGTCCGGAGAGCTGTTAACAGATCATCACCGTTGGAATATGGATACAGGGTAAGTGAAAAATCATTTTTTTCCGCCCAGTGAGTCAGAAGTGAACTTAATTCCCGGGTAAAGAGTATTTCATCATCACAAATTGCAATATTCATAATTTTTATCAAAACCTTTCTGTGAGTGAATAAATGTTATGTATTGTATCCGGCAGTGGAAATCCTGTGTCAGATGATAATTCGCAGGACAAAGCAATGGTCCACGATAGAAAAATGACACTGTCCATGCAATTGTTCCACATAATAAATAATACTCCTGACACCGATTCCATGCCCGTTTCTGGTAGAAACCGGAACTCCATCTACAAATGCCGGAATTTTTTCTACGGGATTTTCCAGTTGGAACAGAATGTGATTCTTTTTCTGTGAAAGAGTAAGCCGGGCCCATTTTGAAGGTGATTCCAGCTGCTCCAGTGCATGCATGGAGTTTTCCAGCGCATTGGACAGGATTGTACAGAGGGACAGATCGGAGCATGGAAGTTCTTTTCCTGTAGAAACATTGCATATAAGAGACAATCCTCTGTCTGTGAAACGGGAATGATAAATGGAAAGCACAGAGTTCAGCATTTCATTTCCGGAATAGGCGGCGATGATCGTATCGTCATATGCAGAATTAATTTCATGGATGTATTCCTGTGCTTTATCCGGATGTCCGTTTTGCAGCTGGGTCAGAATAATACTCAGATGGTGGCGCATATCATGCCGCAGGATCGCCAGTCTCTGGCTGCTGATCTTTACCTGTTCAATTTCGTTTTGCATGGATTGAAGCTGCATTTCACGAAGATTGCTGTATTGCGTTATCTCCTGTTTATTCTCATATTCCTGAAAGTAGATGATGAGAAATACCAGGTAGGCAATGCAGAATGCAAATCCCATGAACTCAACAACTGCTTTATTTCCGGAATAAAGTAAAGTTGAAAACTTGGTGGAAGCATAATCAAAAACGTAATATACAAATGGCAGGAAACCGATGATGGAAAGCTCACGTGCATTTTTTGTAAAAATTGTTTTTGTAGATCGAAATACATATCGATAAAGAAGGACAAAAGTTAAGGTTGTTGTTAAGATCCGCACAGAATAATAACACCACTGTAATCCTGTTATTGCCAAAGCGAATAATCCGGTCCAGTTGCTTATCTGGCAACACAGATAGGCAGAAAAGACAGAAACAGCGGAAGAAATCAGAGGATACTTATAATGAACGGAGAGGAATAAAACCAATGGAAAATGTACGATCAGAGGATAGGACATATTTGCAAGAGTTTCCCCAAATAATGCCAGATCAATTACATATAACAGTCCCTGCCCTAAAAATAACAGAAACATAGTCAGGATATTTTTTCTGATCGGTTTGATCCCAAGAAAAAATGCAGAACAGTAAATTCCAAAGAGCATGGTAGTGACACCATGAACAGCAGATAAAATCTGTTCAGACATAACAGCACCTCCGTCTGATAAGGATTAATAAAATTTATCATCAAAATGTTGTATATATATCAAGTATAAAAGATTTCAAATTTAAAGACAACCTTTTTCCATACCATTCACGCCATATAATTACTGTTCGCGTGAAAGAGAAAAAATGCTGTTGTTCTGTGTTATAATCAGTCTATAAAGGAATATCGAAAAAACATACGAGGAAGGAGATGAAAGAGAGAGCATATTTAACGATATACCGGCGCTAGATGAAAAAAGAAAACAGAAGAAAAACAGACCTGATGGAAAAGTACCATGCAGGTCTGTTTTTATATCATTCTTTCCTGTTTTTACTTATTTACATCAATATAACTGTACAATGTATATTTGGAGATTCCGAAATAATTTGCAACCTTATCTCCGGATTTTGTAATAAGGAAAGCACCTGCATCATTTAAGAACTGAATAGCAGTAACCTTATCCTCCTTATTCATTAAAGGAACAGGTTTGCCTACCAGAGCTACAGATTCTTCGATCAGATGATCAAGAAGATCATTGACATTATGAGTGATCTCTTTGGGCTTCTCTTCCTTATTTTCCGGAGTGACAAGAGAATGAAGGGCAGATTCGATCATAGTAAGCTTGGTAATGTCATAATTGATTCCGAAAACATAATGAAGGGTACCATCGTCATCATGAATGTAGGAAGTGCTGCACTTCAGGATCTTGCCGTCTGCTGTTTTCATCAGATAACCGGTATGGTCTTCGGGGGTTGCTCCTTTTTCCTGATTGCGGATCGCATCAAAAACAGCATTGGATGGTCCGTCTCCGATATCTCTGTTTGTAACATGACCATTTACGATGTAGACGATGGAATGTTCCGGCTCCGAAGTTTTCAGATCATGGATTACTACTTCACAGTCAGGTCCGAACTGGGAAGCAAGATCAGCAGCGATTTGTTTTAACACAGTAAGTCGTCCCATTTGATTTCCTCCTATTAATATAACTTTTAAACGGATCATAACCGAATCAGGCAGGGGCTTCTATAGTCTGAGCAGTAACAGTCATTCGATTATGAGCATGTAGTAAAGCGGATAAATTTATCCGTCAAAACGTTCAGTGCAGACACATGGAAACTGCACATTTTTTATATTCTATCATAAAAAAAAGGAAATAAAAAGAGCCTAAAAAAAATAAATGTGAATACCTTAAAAAATTTGTGATTATAATCATAAATCATTGAAGTGATATAGGAATCGTGGTATATTTTAAACATGAGAATTGCGATAAGTTAGGGGTAAAATACTTTTTGTCCCTAACTTATAATAAAGAAAGGGGTGTCAGAAACAGTGAAAACTTTACTGAAGAATGGTACAGTAGTATCGGGGGATATGTCTGTCAGAGAAGATGTTCTTATAGATGGAGAGAAGATTGTAAAAGTAGGCCGGAATCTGGAAGCAGAGGATGCACAGGTAGTTGATGTAAACGGTAAGCTGCTTTTTCCGGGATTTATAGACGGACATACACATTTTGACCTGGAAGTGGCAGGAACAGTGACGGCAGATGATTTTGAAACAGGAACAAGAGCTGCCATTGCAGGAGGTACAACTCTGGTGATCGATTATGCGTCTCAGGATAAAGGTGGCCATACGCTGAGGGAAGGCCTTGAGAAGTGGCATGAGAAAGCAGATGGGAAATGTTCCTGTGATTATTCTTTCCATATGTCTATTGTGGAATGGAATGAGGAAACTCAGAGAGAAATACAAGATATGATCAATGAAGGGATTACCAGTTTTAAGCTTTACATGACTTATCCGGCAATGATCGTAGATGACGGTGACCTTTATAAGATTATTAAGAAATTAAATGAATACGGATGTTTTGCAGGGGTACATTGTGAGAATGCAGGGGCAATCGATGCGTTGATCGCAGAAGCCAAAAAAGAGGGACGTCTGGGACCTGAGAATCACCCGCTGGTGCGTCCGGATATTATGGAGGCAGAGGCAGTTCACCGCCTTCTTGTGATCGCAGATGCAGCAAATGCTCCTGTAATGGTAGTACATCTTACCAACCGGAAAGCATTTGAAGAAGTTATGCGTGCCAGAATGAACGGACAAAAGGTATATGCGGAAACCTGTCCGCAGTATCTGCTTCTGGATGACAGTGTATATTCAAAACCGGATTTTGAAGGTGCCAAATACGTGTGTGCACCTCCAATCCGTAAGAAAGCAGATCAGGACTGTCTGTGGAAAGCACTGGCGAATGATCAGATCCAGACGGTTGCAACTGACCAGTGTAGCTTTACAATGGAGCAGAAAGCTCTTGGTAAAGATGATTTCACGAAGATTCCGGGAGGGCTGCCGGGAGTACAGACGAGAGGAACTCTGCTTTATACATACGGTGTACGCACAGGCAGGATCACGCAGGAACAGATGTGCCGTCTGTTAAGTGAGAATGCAGCTAAACTTTACGGAGTGTATCCCAATAAGGGCGTGATACGTGAGGGAAGTGATGCAGATATTGTTGTATTTGATCCTGAGAAGGAAAACGTTATCTCTGCAAAGACACATCTGTATCATACGGATAATAATCCATATGAGGGATTTAAGCTTCATGGAGATATTGACAGCGTATATTTAAGAGGAGCTCATGTGGTGCAGGATGGAAAAGTAATTCTGGAGAAAACAGGAAAATATATTAAACGCGGTAAGAATCAGATGTAAAATATATATTTTATGGAATTGTTGTAATCAGGTAAGTCCCCTAGAGCGTGTCTGAAAAAGGCTTTCTGCAAGATGTGCGTCACAATTTGTGGGATATTTTGCCCGGATGAGGGCGCCGTAGTGGGCTACGGCAACTGAATTCGGGTGAAATATCCTGCAAAGTGGGGCGTGCAGATTGCGGGAATGATTTTTCAGACACGCTCTAGGGAGATTGCGAAGAGTAATAAGCAGTGAATATAAAGAATAACAAGAGGTGACAGAAAATGAAACATGAAGTAAATGTAATGGGAAAACAGTGTCCGATTCCGGTAGTGATGACAAAGAAGGTTATTGATAATGCGGCAGTCGGTGATGAGATTGAAATTCTGATCGATAATGAAACCGCAGTGAATAATCTGAGCAGACTTGCAAATAAAACAGGTTGTACGTTTGTATCTGAAAAACTGGGAGACAAAAAGTATCAGGTGAAGATGGCAGTACAGACTGAACAGACAGGTGGTACCTTGGAAGAAGAGGAATTTGTCTGCGAAGCACCGCATAAAAAAGTGACGGTAGCAGTAATCTCCTCAAATGTTATGGGAAATGGTGATGATGAACTGGGAAAGATTTTGATTAAAGGATTTATCTATGCCCTTTCTCAGATGGAAACACATCCGGATACAATCCTTTTCTATAATGGAGGTGCAAAACTTACAACAGAAGACTCTGAAAGTCTGGAAGATCTGAAAAAGATGGAAGAAGAAGGCGTGGAAATCCTGACCTGCGGTACCTGCCTGAAGCATTATGGACTGATGGAGAAACTGATGGTTGGAAAAGTTACCGATATGTATACGATTGCAGAGCGTATGACAGGTGCAGATAAGGTGATTCGTCCGTAAGAAAATGAAGGCCATCATATCTGAGAAAAAAGACAGATATGATGGTATTTTAAACTTTTATTGCAATTTCTGTTCTCTGATATTGTGGTATCTGGCATATCCGGTAAGAATCAGAGTCAGGGCACCATCGCCTGTTACGTTACAGGCTGTCCCAAAACTGTCCTGAAGGGCAAAGATAGTCAGCATCAGAGCTGTAGCAGAATCGCCGAATTTCAGGATACCGGTGATAATACCGAGAGATGCCATAACGGTGCCTCCCGGTACACCCGGAGCACCAATGGCAAAAATTCCAAGCAGGACACAGAAAAGAACCATGGCCCCCGGCGCAGGAACTGCACCATAGAGAATTTTGGAGATTGCCATACAGAAGAATACTTCTGTGAGGACAGAACCACAGAGATGAATATTGGCAAACAGTGGAATACCAAAATCTACCATATCCTTTCGGAGAGGTTTTGCTCTGTGTGCGCATTGGAGGGCGACTGGCAGTGTGGCAGCAGATGACATGGTACCTATGGCTGTGAGGTAGGCGGGACCATAATGTTTCACAACTTTCAGAGGATTTTCTCTGGAATAAATTCCTGCAAGTATATATAGAAGAGCTATCCAGATAAAATGTCCAATCAGAACAATGACGATTACCTGAAGGAATACAGGAAGCTGTCTGGTGATTGTTCCTTCGTATGCCAGTGAACAGAAAGTCAGTCCGATGAAGTATGGGAGAATCGGAATAATGACTCTTGATACAATAGCCAGTATGATCTTCTGAAATTCTTCAAGAAAAGAAGAAATCAGACTGGCTTTTGTCCATGCAGATGCAAGTCCCAGCATAATGGCCAGTACAAGTGCACTCATGACAGGCATTATCTGTGGAATGGAAAGTTCAAAAACTACATCCGGCAAAGCTTTGAGATGACTGGCAGTGGAGCTGAAGGACAAATGTGGGATCAGCAGGTATCCGGATAATGCAGAGAATAAAGCAGCTCCCAGTGAGGAAGCATAAGCAATACTGACTGCAACACCTAACATTCTGGAAGCATTGTTTCCGAGTCTGGTAATAGATGGTGCGATAAATCCAATGATGATCAGCGGAACAGAAAAGCTGATCAGCTGACCAAGAATATACTTCGATGTTACAACCACATTCAGTACTGCAGTCGTAATGGCAGATTCATCTATTATATTAAGAAGAAGTCCGATACAGATTCCAAAAGCCACGCCGACAAGCAGTCTGAAGGGCAGACTGTGTAGAAAAAAGTTTTTTTTCATAATAATCCCCCTTTTTCTGTCAATTATAATATATAATGATGTCATGGTCAAAAGGTATTTTATATCGAAACAGGAGAGAGTTATGTACAGAAAAATTTATCAAATTTTGGAAGAAACAGGAAAAGTAAAAACAGCAATGGTTTTAAACGGGAATCATAAGGGCGAAAAATGTCTGATAAAAGAAAACCATTGTTTATCATCCGATGAAAATACAGCAGATTTCTGGAAAAAATATGAAGCTGATCTGGCGGAGTGCCAGGAGACAAAAGTTGTTCATATGGGAGATGTAGATTTCTTTGTGGAAATTTATGTGAAAAATCCGCAGCTTATCATTTTTGGAGGCGGACATGTTTCGCAGCCTGTTGCAAAAATCGGAAAAATGCTGGGATTTCATGTGACTGTTATGGATGACAGAGAAGATTTTGTGACTTCAGAGAGATTTCCGGATGCCGATCGGCTGATCAAAGGCAGCTATGATAAACTTTCAGACAAAATACCGGCCTATGAAAATGCTTATTATGTGATCGTGACAAGAGGTCATCTCGGAGACAGTGCCTGTGCCAGACAGATCCTGAGACGCCCTTATACTTATCTGGGAATGATCGGCAGTAAAAATAAGGTAAAACTGACCAGAGAAAAATTACTCGGAGAAGGTTTCAGCGAAGAACAGCTCAACAGTATCCATGCACCGATTGGATTGCCGATCGGAGGACATATGCCGGCAGAGATTGCTGTAAGTATTGCTGCGGAGATCGTTCAGGAAAAGAACAGGTATGATGTTTCTTATATTGATGGAGCTGTGGAGGATGCTGTCAGGAAAAAAGAAAATGGAATTATGATCACGATCATATCCAAGAGTGGTTCTTCTCCAAGAGGGACAGGAAGTAAAATGTTTATTGATAAAGACGGGAATTCATATGGAAGCATCGGAGGCGGAAATGTAGAATTTCAGGCTTTGAAATATGCACCAGAAGCGCAGCATGGTGAAATCAGAAAATATAATCTGTCTAACCAGGGCGGTGCGAATCTGGGAATGATCTGTGGCGGCGAGGTGGAAGTCCTTTATGAATTGTTGTAGATAAACACAGAACCTACAGCGTTACTGAGAACGGAGTGAACAGTAACCCTGCAGCAATTCCGCGCAAATGGAAGAAAGCAGACAAAGCAGGACAAAACGCATACTTGAATTATCTGTAAGAATCGTGTATATTAATACATAAAGCGAACACAGAAAACACGAGGGGACAGAGCGTGTTTGATAAAGGAGGAAACTACTTATGAAGAAATCACTTTGGCTGGTTCTTGTACTGGGACTTGCATTTGCTGCTCAGGGATGCGGATTTGATCCTACTATTGATTCCAGCGTTATGATCGTTAAAGTAACACCAACACCGGAAGTCACACCTACTCCTGAGGCTTCAGAGGCAACACCAACACCGGAAGCAACACCAACGCCGGCAGCAGAGCAGACAGCCAGTGGTGTAAAAGTAGAAGTGAAATCCGGTACCTATTATGCGTCATCAGAATTAAATCTTCGTTCTGATGCAAGTTCAGATGCAGATCTGATTTCAAGTGTGGCAGCCGGAACTCAGCTGAACAGTACAGGTGTATGCGAGAATGGATGGATTCGTGTGGATTATAATGGACAGACCTGTTATGCAAGCGGAGATTTTGTGACAACAACAGCTCCGGCAGCAGACGCAGGTGAGACTGCAGCAGATACATCAGCAGACGCAGGTGAGACTGCAGCAGATACATCAGCAGATACGTCTTATGATGAAAGTGCAGAATAATCTGATGATATAAAAATTTGTATCAGTCCTCTTTAAATATATTTCTATGAGAGGTACAATAAAGGCTTTTTTGGAAAAATGTTGACAGAAATGTATAAGTAAAAGCAGAAGCTGCGGGGGATAATGACCTGTCAGCTTCTGCTTTTTTTGTCTGAAAAATACGATAGAAATCTTTTTCGGTGTGTTGTTTATGAGGATTGCTGTAATACTGTAGAATGTTACTGTGGATAAATAAGTCTGTCTGGCTTGATATCATAAAGAACTTCATCCAGAAATTTTCCTGCCAGATATTTTGCCATAGGCAGATTCATATCCAGATAATTTCCGCAGTCTTTTGCAGATGCTCCCGGAACTTCACCTTCAAAATCACGTATAAATTCAAAAGTCTCGATCATAAGCGGAACGATATCCTTGGACTCATAATCGCCATTTAAAAGAAGATAATTACCTGTACGGCATCCCATCGGTCCCCAGTAGATCATTTTAGAGCCGAACTCTTTATGATTTCTCAGGAATGTTGCTGCCAGATGCTCGATCGTGTGAAGCTCAGCGGTATTCATCACAGGTTCTTCGTTAGGAGAAGTCATACGGATATCGAAGGTAGTGATCATACTGCCGCCAACCGGATCCTTACGTGAAACATAAATTCCAGGCTGTAATTTGATATGGTCAATGGTAAAACTTGTTATTTTTTCCATTTTGGATTCCTCGCTTTCTTTTGCAGATATATTCTGACTGTTCATCAGTCTGTTGTTCCGGTTTCACTGCAAAAAGGGAAGGTACAGAACTGAACAGCCATATATATTTTAACAGGCAATCAGAAAGAAGTAAACACAGGAAACATCCACAATCTGAACATTTTGTGAAAAGAGTTGTTTTTTTTCTGAGATAGGTTATAATCAGATTGTTGTAAATGATTTCGGAGGTAAAGGAAAATGAAAAGAAAATTACTGGCAGCACTTTGTGTTACAGCTATGTCAGCAGGTTTACTGGCAGGATGTGGCAGCAGTGATAAAACAGAAGAGAGTACAAAAACAGAGGAAACAGCGAAAGAGGAGACTTCTTCTCAGGAAGAGACGGAGACAAAAGCTGCTTCTTCTGACAGTGATAATGTAGCAAGTGAAGAAGAGGCAGAAAAAGCCGGATTTTCTGATGGTTCTGATGAAAAGAGTGATTCTGCTGATACAGATTCTGAAAATAAAGATTCTTCAGACAGCAGTACAACCAGTGTGCTTTTGGATACTTCCAAAGAACTGACAGGAATTCATCACGCAGAGATTGAAGTAAAGGATTACGGTACGATTGATGTGGAACTGGATGCAGATACAGCACCGATCACAGTGACAAATTTCGTGAAACTTGCACAGGAAGGTTTTTATGACGGACTGACATTCCACCGTATCATGGATGGATTCATGATCCAGGGTGGTGATCCCAACGGAGACGGAACAGGTGGATCTGAAGAGAATATTAAGGGTGAGTTCAGCAACAATGGAGTAGACAATGATATTTCCCACACAAGAGGGACTATTTCCATGGCAAGAGCCAGTGATCCGGACAGCGCAAGCTCGCAGTTCTTTATTGTTCAGGCAGACAGTACATTTCTGGACGGAGATTATGCAGGATTTGGCCATGTGACAGAAGGCATGGATATTGTTGATAAGATCTGCGAGGATGCAAAACCGACAGACGACAATGGAACAATCCCGTCAGATCAGCAGCCGGTTATTGAGAAGATTACCATTACAGATTAAGTAAAACAGAAATCGAAGTATAAGTGCCCGGAGAACAAACAAAAATTGAAGAAAAGGCATAACAAGAAGCAGCAGGAGAGATATGAAAAATCTTTTCTGCTGCTTTTTGGAACAGATACAGTTAATTTTTAATTATCAGCACTGGTATCGGTGGGTTGTTGGGGCGATTATAATATTCGCTTTTGATTACCAGATATTGATGGGGATCAAGGTTTTTCAGCCAGTCAAGGATCTGATCCCGCTCTTCAAATCCGGAATCGCCGCCACTGTAGATGCAAAGAGAAATCATTCCGCCTTTTTTCAGAAGGGTTAAAGCCTGGGTCAATGCCTGAATGCTGGTTTTACCTCTGGTTGCAAGTGAATGATCTCCTCCGGGAAGATAACCAAAATTAAATACAATGCAGCTTACACTGTCTGGTGTGGCATATTCTGCCATATTTGCGTGAGATTCCAGAAGCAGTCGGTAATTTTCCGGAACATGTCCGGCGTTCAGTCTCTTTTGGGTTGCAGTCAGTGCCTGCTCCTGAATATCAAAGGCAAGAACCTTTCCTGATTCTCCGCATAGCTGCGAAAGCAGAAGCGTATCATTTCCGTTTCCCATTGTAGCATCAATACAGAAGTCTCCTTCCTGTACCTGCTGTCTGATAAAAGCTGCGCACCATTGCGTGATCTGATAATTCTTCATATATTCCTATATTCCTCCACAAAGTCATACACCGGATTTATATGTTGATATCAGTATATTATAGTAATCCGGTCTGTCAGTTAAGTCAGGTAGAGTCCAGCGCAAATTATGGATATCTGACTGATTATTATTATAATGCAGGAAATCTTTATAAACAACGGTTAAGTGTAATCTTGCTGAGGTTCACCGTTACTGTTCACATACCTCTATCCCGCGAGGTGTTTTGGCATGAATATGCCAAAATCCCGAGACATACAAGCCAAAATTCCATTGCCGCAGGCAATCTGGAATGAATTTTGGCTACGTTACTGTGAACAGTAACGTTCTGATTGTTTCGCAAATAAAACAAATCACTTATTGCATTTTTGATAATAATTAGTCTATAATAAATAGAATTGTAAAAGTCAGAATCCTGTTATCAAAGATGAATTATGATAGATTTTGACATGTAAGTATAAAGACGTAGAAACAGCCAGAAATAATATGGTTCGGAGAAAGAGGTAAAGGAAAATGACACTGGAAGGAAAAACAGTATTACTGGGAGTGACAGGCAGCATTGCGGCGTATAAGATTGCATATCTGGCAAGCGCGCTGAAGAAACGCCATGCAGATGTTCATGTGCTGATGACAGAGAATGCCACGAATTTTATCAATCCGATCACTTTTGAAACTCTCACAGGAAATAAATGTCTGGTGGATACCTTTGACCGGAATTTTCAGTTTCAGGTAGAGCATGTATCGATTGCAAAGAAAGCAGATGTAGTGATGATCGCACCGGCAAGTGCTAATGTGATCGGTAAACTGGCACATGGGATCGCAGATGACATGCTTACTACCACGATCATGGCATGCAAATGTAAAAAATTCATTTCCCCGGCCATGAATACCAATATGTTTGAGAATCCTGTAGTACAGGATAATTTAAAGATTCTGGAGCATTACGGATATGAAGTGATCGCTCCGGCGTGCGGATATCTGGCATGTGGTGACACAGGAGCGGGAAAAATGCCGGAACCTGAGACATTACTTGCCTATATTGAGCGCGAAGCTGCCTGTGAGAAAGATCTGAAAGGAAAGAAAATCCTTGTAACTGCAGGTCCTACACAGGAATCTGTTGATCCTGTTCGTTATCTTACCAATCATTCTTCAGGAAAAATGGGCTATGCTATTGCGAAAGCTGCCATGCTCCGCGGTGCAGATGTCACGCTGGTCAGCGGACGTACTTCAATTGAACCTCCCATGTTTGTAAATCTGATACCTGTTGTGACTGCAAGAGACATGTATGAAGCTGTAACTTCTGTCAGCAACGAACAGGACATCATTATTAAAGCTGCTGCTGTGGCAGATTACCGCCCTGCCAGGATCAGTGAAGAAAAAGTTAAGAAAAGTGATGGACAGATGTCCATAGAACTGGAAAGAACAGATGATATCCTGAAGTTTCTTGGGGAACACAAACAGCATGGACAGTTTCTCTGCGGATTTTCCATGGAGACACAGAATGTGATCGACAATTCCAGAGCCAAGCTGGCAAAGAAAAATCTGGATATGGTGGCTGCCAACAATGTGAAAGTGGAGGGCGCCGGATTTCAGGGAGATACCAATGTACTGACATTGATCACACAGGATGAGGAAATCTCTCTTCCGCTTATGAGTAAAGAAGACGCAGCTTTTAGGATCCTGGATAAAATTCTTTCGCTGATGCAGGATTCTGTCTGTTAAGGGAACAGGACGATTAAGAAATTGGAGATAAATAATTATGATTTTAGCAATTGACGTTGGAAACACCAACATTGTAGTTGGATGTATTGATGACCGGAAAACATATTTTATAGAACGCCTTTCTACTAACCGTACAAAGACGGAACTGGAATATGCGGTGGATTTAAAGAATGTTCTTGATATCTATCATATAAAAAAAACAGAGATTGAGGGCTGTATTATTTCTTCTGTAGTGCCGCAGATCACAAATATTGTGAAACTTGCCGCAGAGAAAATTCTTAAGAAAAATGCAATTGTTCTCGGACCTGGTGTAAAGACAGGACTGAATATTATGATGGATAATCCGGGACAGCTTGGTGCAGATCAGGTTGCTGATGCAGTGGCAGGAATTGCCGGTTATCCGGTGCCGTTAATCCTTATTGATATGGGAACTGCAACCACAGCGTCTGTTGTCAACAGTAAGAAGCAGTATGTAGGAGGAATGATTCTTCCGGGTGTAGGGGTTTCCCTGGATGCACTTACTGCGAGGGCTTCCCAGCTCAGCGGAATCAGTATTGATGCGCCAAGACATGTGATTGGGAAAAACACGATCGAATGTATGAAGAGTGGGGTTCTTTACAGCAATGCAGCAGCTCTGGATGGAATTATTGACAGGATCGAAGAGGAATTGGGGGAGAAGGCAACTGTAGTGGCAACCGGTGGTCTGGCAAAGAAAATCGTTCCCCATTGTAAAAGAGAAATCATTCTGGATGAGGAACTTCTTCTGAGAGGTCTTCTGATCATTTATGAGAAAAATAAGTAAGAATGTATATGCATTCATATCAAAACAGTTCATCAGACAAAAAGCTGATGAACTGTTTTGTTTGCAGTAATTTATGGAATTGCTATAAATACATTATTTTAGAGGATTGCTATAAAAGGCAGAAATGAAATCAATGGGAAGCGGAGCAGTAAAAAGCATGACCTTTCCGGTTGTCGGATGAGTAAACTCCAGCTGATAAGAATGGAGGGGCTGGCGGTTTATCCGACGGTAATCAGGATTGTATAAATAATCTCCGGGCAGAGGATGCCCGATATATTTCATATGCACACGGATTTGGTGTGTGCGTCCTGTTTCCAGATGAAGTTCGGCCAGAGAATATTCTTTTCCTGCCGCCAGCCGTTCATAATGAGTTATTGCAGACTCCCCGGTTCCGAAATTTACTTCCCTGGTGATCACGGAGCCTTCCATTCGTGCGATAGGAGCGTTGATCGTTCCGGAGTCAGGAAGAAGCCCGTCTACAAGTGCGAGATAAGTCCTGAGAATCTGACGTTTTTTCATCTGAACTGACAGAATCGCTGCGCTGAGGGGATTTTTGGCAAGGATCAGAGCACCGGTGGTATCCCGGTCCAGCCGGTTGATACAGCGGTAAACAAAATCTTCTCCTTTTTCTGCAAAATACCAGGCGATTCCATTTGCCAGAGTATTTTCATAATTTCCCGCAGAAGGGTGCACAGGCATATCTGCAGGCTTGTTTATCACAAGGATATCCTCATCTTCATAAATGATATTCAAATCCATCTTTGTACGGATAATGTTTTCTCCTGATTCGGTTTCAGGAACAGTGACGATCAGATGATCCTGCGGTTTAAGCACTGATCGTCCGAAACCACGTTCACCATTGAGAATGATGGTGTTGGGAGTGTTCTTCATTGAGCTTAATATGTGGCGGGAAAACCCCTCTTTTTTTAGAAAGTCCAGAATCGTGACCGGAGTTGTATTTTCGGAGATAATATATTTAAGGATTCTTTGCATATGATCTGTCTGCTTTCTTGATTTGTATAAGATTTAAGAATTGCGGGCTGATATGCCCTGCCTTATTTTTAACAGATTTACTGTATCAGATTTTGAAGAACATAACAAGAACAATTATCAGATTTCCTGAAAAATTACTGTTCACTTTGTTCACAGTAATGTAGCCAAAACTCATTCCAGATTGCCTGCGGCAATGGAATTTTGGCTTGTATGTCTCGGGATTTTGGCATATTCATGCCAAAACACCTCGCGGAATAGTGGCGGGTGAACAGTAACCCTGAAAACGTTAAAAAATACATTTTATTCTATTGCATCACAGAAAATTAAGCGTATAATCAAAAAAAGAAAATAGATTCAGGTGGAAAAAAATGAAAGAACAGCAACATATTTTTACAAACAAAATGCTCCGAACCCTGTTGATACCGGTTATTTTTGAACAGGTACTGAATTCCCTGATGGGAACTGTGGATACCATGATGGTCAGCAATGTAGGCTCTGCTGCAATATCCGCAGTATCTCTGGTGGATTCCATCAATGTATTGGTGATCCAGGCGTTCTCAGCGCTGGCAGCAGGCGGTGCAATCCTCTGTTCACAGTACATAGGTCAGAAAAATCATGAAATGGCAAATAAATCAGCAAGACAGGTATTATTTATCATTACTGCCATATCTGTAGCAGTGACTGCTCTGTGCCTGCTGTTTCGTGTGCCGCTGTTAAAACTGATATTCGGAAAAGTAGAAGCAGATGTTATGACTGCCTCTCAGGTGTATTTCTTCTATACGGCATTATCCTTTCCATTTATAGCACTCTATGATGCGGGAGCATCCATATTCCGGTCCCAGGGAAATACCAGAGGGCCAATGACAGTATCGGTTATTTCAAATGTGATTAATATCGGCGGAAATGCGGCGCTGATCTGGGGATTCAATATGGGAGTGGCAGGAGCTGCCATCGCAACTCTTGCATCCAGAGTCTTCTGTGCTGTAGTGGTACTCTGGCAGCTTCGTATGGACAGACAGCCTATTGTAGTCAGAAATTACAGACAGATCCGTCCGGATGGAAAAATGATCAGAAGAGTTCTGGCTCTGGGAATCCCGTCCGGCATAGAAAACAGCATGTTTCAGCTTGGAAAGCTGGCAATACAGTCTTCCGTATCTACACTGGGGACGGTAGCCATTGCAGCTCAGGCAATGACGAATATCCTTGAGAACCTTAACGGTATTGCAGCTATCGGTGTAGGAATCGGTCTGATGACTGTAGTAGGACAGTGTCTGGGAGCGGGCAGAAAGGATGAGGCAGTTTACTATATTAAGAAATTAAGTGTTCTTGCAGAAATCATTGTTGTTGCAAGCTGTCTTTTGGTGTTTGCCTTAACTATTCCGGTCACAAAGCTGGGTGGTATGGAATCGGAAAGTGCAAGAATGTGTTTCCATATGATATCCTGGATAACGGTTGTCAAACCTATTGTATGGACCCTGGCGTTTATTCCTGCTTATGGCCTCAGAGCAGCCGGAGATGTAAAATTTTCAATGCTTACATCCTGTATCACTATGTGGACATTCCGTTTTTGTCTTTGTGTATATCTGATCCGTTTCAGAGGCTTCGGCCCAATGGCTGTATGGATTGGAATGTTTACTGACTGGACAGTGCGGGGAATCGTATTTTCTCTTCGCTTCCACAGTAGGAAATGGCTGAAGCATAAGGTAGTATAACAAGGTGGTATAGCCATGAAATGCGTTGACTTTTACTGCTCAAAATTATATAATGATTCTCGGAAATAATTCTGGAAAAGCATTACAGGAAGTCAGGTGAAATTCCTGCGCAAGTCCGTTACTGTAACAGCCAGATACTGTCTGCTTTTCATTGTATATAAGAAATATGATCTGCGGCAACCAGAGGATATTTCGGGAAAAGAGCTTTCAGGAGGGATTTTGTTGCACACAGAAATCCCTCCTTTTTATGTAGATGTTATATAAATGACATTATAGTAATCTGCAGACAGGATGTGACAACAATGCAGCAAAGGAGATATCATGAAAAACGGACTGGAAGATTACTACGTGATACGTGGCAATAAAAAAATGAGGTTTGGCTATACAACAGGCTCCTGCGCAGCAGCTGCATGTAAGGGTGCTGCAGAGATCCTGCTGGGTGGTGTCATGCATAAGGCTGTCACCTTGATGACTCCTAAGGGAATCCTGCTTACACTGGAACTGAAAGACATCCGGATTGAAGGAAATCAGGTGACCTGTGCAATTCAGAAGGATGCAGGAGATGATCCGGATACTACAAACGGAATACTGGTTTATGCCACGGTGCAGAAAACAAAAGAACCGGGAATCATCCTCGACGGAGGTGTTGGTGTGGGAAGGGTAACAAAAGCCGGACTTTCCCAGAAAATCGGGGAAGCAGCTATTAATCCTGTGCCAAAGGCCATGATTTTGCGTGAAGCCACAGAAATCGCTGAGAAATATGATTATGAGGGTGGTCTGAAAATCATCATCTCCGTTCCTGAAGGTGTGGAAATTGCAAAGAAAACCTTTAATCCCCGTCTGGGAATTGTGGGAGGAATTTCAATTCTGGGAACTTCCGGGATTGTAGAACCTATGAGCGAAGCTGCTCTTGTACAGAGTATCAATGTAGAGATGAAGCAGCATTTTTCCCAGGGAGAAGAATATCTTCTGGTAACACCGGGAAATTACGGGGCAGATTATCTGCGGGAGCATATGGATCTCCCTTATGAAAAAAATATTAAATGCAGCAATTATGTAGGTGAGACCATTGACATGGCAATTGATATGGGAGTTAAGGGAATCCTTTTCATTGCTCATATCGGAAAGTTTGTAAAAGTTGCAGCAGGAATCATGAATACCCATTCCCACAGTGCAGATGCCAGGATGGAAGTGCTGGCATCCAATGCGATCCGGGCAGGAGCATCGTTGGAGTGTGCAAAGGAAATCCTGAATGCATCTACTACAGATGAAGCAATAGACATTCTGGAAAAATATCAGATACTTCAGAAGACCATGAAAGAGATCTTGGACAGGATCCAGTTTTATTTAAATCACAGATCCTATGAGCAGATCCTTCTGGGGGCAGTGATTTTTAATAATACTTATGGGTATCTGGGGCAGACTGCAGATGCAGAGAAGCTGATAAAGCTGATCAATGCACAGAATGATGAGGCACAGTAAAGATCCTATCGCAAAGGCGATTTTAACCGAATCAAGTAAGTCCCCTGCTTCAATTGCGAAAAGCAATAAGCAGTGGGTGGGGACTTGCTTGTATCAGGAGGAGTGCAAGCTCCTTCTGATAAACTGCGGAGCAGTTATTCGGTTATGAGCAAGTAGCGAAGCGGATTGCGAATATCCGCTTGAATGGATTTTGACTCACAACTGTGAAAGTATTGAACAGTTGAAATAAATTTATAATAAGGAGAATGATAGATTATGGTACATTTCGTAGGAGCAGGTCCGGGAGCACCGGATCTTATCACAGTAAGAGGAAAACAGTATCTGGAGGAAGCAGATGTGGTGATCTATGCAGGATCACTGGTAAATCCAAAGCTTCTGGAATATACAAAGGACATCTGCACCATCTACAACAGTGCAAAAATGACACTGGAGGAAGTGATCCATGTGATCGAGAAGGCGGAAGCAGAGGGAAAGACAACTGTCCGCCTTCATACCGGAGATCCATGTATTTACGGTGCGATCCGTGAACAGATGGATATTCTGGATGAGAAAAATATCACTTATGATTACTGTCCGGGTGTCAGTGCATTCTGCGGTGCTGCAAGTGCCCTGAATCTGGAATATACTCTGCCGGATATTTCTCAGAGTGTGATCATTACACGAATGGAAGGCAGAACTCCGGTTCCGTCCAAGGAAAGCATTCAGTCATTTGCGGCTCATCAGGCAACTATGGTTGTATTCTTAAGTACAGGAATGCTGGAAGAGCTGAGCAGACGTCTTATTGAAGGCGGTTATACAGCAGATACACCAGCAGCCATTGTATATAAGGCAACCTGGCCGGAACAGAAGACCTTCGTCTGCACAGTGGGAACACTGGCAAAAACGGCTGCAGAAAATAATATTACAAAAACTGCTCTGATGATCATCGGAGATACAGTTGCAGCAGCACACTATGACCGCTCCAAGCTGTATGATCCGGAGTTTACTACAGAATTTCGTGAGGCTGTGAAATCAAAAACACATCACTCATAGAATCTGGTAACCTTAAGGAATTGCTATCGTTTATGAGATTACTGTAAACAGGAGAAAGAGAAGGAATATAACAGTGAAGGTTGCACTTATATGCTTCAGCCTTACCGGTCAGCAGACCGGGGAGAGATTATGCCGGGGTCTGGAAGCTGCCGGTATGACAGCAGAACTGGATAAAAAAAGTAAATATCTTCTGGATTCTATTCAGATCAGTACCTCTGCATGGGCAGGAGAGAAATTTTCTGATTCAGATGCACTGATCTTTATCGGTGCCACCGGAATTGCCGTCCGCAGCATTGCGCCTTATGTAGCGTCAAAGAAGTCAGACCCTGCGGTGCTGGTCGTAGATGAGTGTGGAAAGTTTGTCATTTCCCTTCTGTCAGGACATCTGGGCGGTGCCAATGAACTGGCGCTAAAAACAGCAGAAATTTTGGAAGCAATACCAGTGGTCACAACAGCCACAGACCTGCATCACCGTTTTGCAGTAGATGTTTTTGCAAAGAAAAACAATTGCAATATCTTTAACATGAAAGCAGCAAAGGAAGTCTCTGCTACACTTCTGGCAGGAAAGAAAGTTGGATTTTACAGTGAGTTTCCAACGGACGGTGAACTGCCGGAGGGGCTGATCCGGTGTGACGAATATGGGAATTCTGTCAGCAGTATGGATGACAGATCAGAAGAGGAAACACAGAAAAGCTCTGATTTTGATGGAACAGGGACAGATTGTACGAATATAGACTGCGGAGTTGCAGTTACTGTACATACTTCCTGTAATCCTTTTATTTCTACCACACAGGTAGTTCCGAAATGTCTGACTCTGGGTATGGGCTGCAGGAAAGACAAGGATGCCCGTGGAATCGCAGAGGCAGCGCAGAAGGTGCTGGACAGATCCGGATTTCATAAAGAAGCATTTGAGCAGATCGCAAGCATCGATCTGAAGAAAGAAGAAAAGGGAATCCTGTCATTGTCACAGGACTGGCAGATTCCTTTTGTGACTTATACAGAAGAAGAATTAAAACAGGTGCCTGGAGAATTTACTCCCTCACCTTTTGTAAAAAAGATCACAGGTGTGGACAATGTCTGTGAGAGAAGTGCAGTCCTTGCCAGTGGAAATGGCAGACTGCTGCAGAGAAAAACAGGAGAAAATGGTGTGACCACAGCAGTGGCTGCCAGGGAATGGAGGATACATTTTGAGTAAAATATATGTAATCGGAATCGGACCGGGAGCTTATGACCAGATGACAGGAAAAGCGATCCGCGCCATGAATGAAAGTGATGCGATCATCGGATATACCGTATATGTAGACCTGGTGAAGGAATATTTTCCGGGAAAAGAATTTATGACTACACCAATGAAAAAGGAAGTGGACCGTTGTGTACTTGCTTTTGAAGAGGCAAAGAAAGGCAAAACTGTTTCCATGATCTGCAGCGGTGATGCCGGAGTTTATGGTATGGCAGGTCTGATGTATGAGGTTGGTGTCAATTATCCGGAAACAGAACTGGAGATCATCCCGGGTGTGACAGCTGCAACAGGTGGAGCTGCTGTTCTGGGTGCACCTCTGATCCATGACTTCTGTCTGATCAGCTTAAGCGACCTTCTCACACCATGGGAAAAGATAGAGGCAAGACTTCTGGCAGCAGCCCAGGCAGATTTTGTTGTATGTCTTTACAATCCGTCAAGTAAAAAACGTCATGATTATCTGCAGAAAGCCTGTGATCTGATGATGAAATACAAATCACCGGATACCATCTGCGGAACAGTTTCCAATATTGCAAGAGAAGGCGAAGAAGCTCATGTAATGACATTAAAGGAACTGAGAGATACACAGGTGGATATGTTTACCACAGTATTTATCGGTAATTCTCAGACAAAGGAAATCAACAATAAGATGGTAACACCGAGGGGATATAGGAATGTATAAAGTTCTTGTTTTTGCGGGAACAACAGAAGGATACGAAATCTGCCGGTTTCTGGCAGATCATAAGATAGAGACAAAGGGATTTGTTGCCACAGAATATGGCAGCAAATCTCTTACAGAAAATGAATTTCTCACTGTTCAGACCGGAAGACTGGATGCAGCGGACATGGAAGAGGTCTTTTTACAGGAGAAACCGGAAATGGTGCTGGATGCCACCCATCCTTATGCTGCTGAGGTGACTGTAAATATCAGGACAGCCTGTGAAAATACGCAGACAGCATATTACAGGGTGCTGAGAGAAGCAGGGGAACATGAGGACAGGGCAGTATATGTGGACAGTGTTCAGGCTGCAGCAGATTATCTGGATCAGACACAGGGAAGTGTACTGCTGACAACAGGAAGCAAGGAACTGGCCGGCTTCACAGGCATGAAGGATTATCAGAACCGTCTTTATGCAAGAGTCCTTTCTCTGCCCAATGTGATGAAAGCCTGTGCAGAGCTGGGATTTGAGGGGAAACATCTGATAGGAATGCAGGGGCCTTTTTCCAGAGAGCTGAATGCTGCAATGCTCAGACAGTATGACTGCAGATATCTGGTCACAAAGGATACAGGAAAAGCAGGGGGATTTCAGGATAAGATCGATGCTGCCCTGGAATGTGATGCAGTTCCTGTGATCATCGGGCGTCCTCTGAAGGAGGAAGGCATGTCTGTGAGAGAATGTAAGAGATTTCTTACAGAGCATTTCGGTTTAGCCCACAGACCGCATATTACATTGCTGGGAATTGGAATGGGAAGTCAAAAACTTCTCACTGTCCAGGGTAAGAACAGCCTGGATCAGGCGGATCTTCTGATCGGTGCCAGGAGGATGGTGGATTCTGTGAAACGTCCGGGACAGGATGTGTTCGTGGAATACAGAAGCCAGGAGATCAGGGATTATATTGATGCACACCCGGAGTATGACAATATTGTGATCGTCCTTTCCGGAGATGTGGGCTTCTACAGCGGAGCCAGAAAGCTTCTGGAAGTACTGTGTCAGGACAGTGCGGATCTGAGAGTACAGAGAAAGAACGGATCAGAGAAGAGTGAGGAAGAACGGGATAGTTCAGCACAAAATAATACAGAGATAGAGATTCAGTGTGGGATTTCCTCAGTTGTATATTTTATGTCCCAAATAGGATTGTCCTGGGATGATGCCAAAATCGTCAGTGCACATGGAAGAGGCTGTAATCTTATCTCACATATCTGTTATGCAGAAAAAGTCTTTTCCATACTTGGAACTTCAGACGGTGTAGCAGTTCTGGCAGAGAAGCTGGTAAAATACGGGATGGGTGATGTGCTCCTTTATGTGGGAGAAAATCTGTCTTATGAAAATGAGAAGATTTTTGTAAAACCAGCCAGTGAACTGACAGAATATAAGGGTGATCCTTTGTCCGTCATCTGTGCAGTAAATGAAAATGCAGGAACACGTCTGGAGACGCATGGGATCAGAGATGAGGAATTTATCAGAGGCAAAGCGCCCATGACAAAGGAAGAGGTGCGTACGGTATCCCTTTCCAAACTGCGGCTGACTGCTGATTCTGTCTGCTATGATGTGGGTGCAGGAACAGGCTCACTGTCAATAGAGATGGCACTTCGTGCTCATCAGGGACAGGTCTGGGCAATTGAGAAAAAGGAAGACGCAGTTGAACTGATCCACCGGAATAAGGTGAAATTTGCAGCGGATAATCTGGAGATTGTGGAAGGACTTGCACCGGAGGCTCTGAAAGATCTTCCGGCACCAACCCATGCTTTTATCGGAGGCTCGTCAGGAAATCTGAAAGAGATCGTGAAGCTGTTGCTTGAAAAGAACCCTCAGGTCCGGATCGTGATCAACTGTATCACTCTTGAAACTGTGTCTGAAGCATTGGAAACAGCGAAAGAGTTTGGATTTGAAGAGAATGAGATCGTACAGCTAAGTGCAGCACGTTCAAAGGCAATCGGACGTTATCATATGATGATGGGCGAGAATCCCATTTATATTATTACACTTCAGAATCCCGGGAAATAACAAATGATGCAGATATCAGGGATTACAAATTAACAGTTAAGGAAATACAGATTAACAGTTAATAGATTGGAATGCCCTGAAATTGTTGAAAAAATATAGGACAGAAACAGAGGAGAACAGGGATGGATATTCCAAGAATACTTCTTGCAGCAGGAGCCAGCGGCAGTGGCAAAACACTGATCACCTGCGGACTTCTGCAGGCACTGGTCAATCGAAAAATGAAAGTGGCATCTTTTAAATGCGGACCGGATTATATAGATCCCATGTTTCATTCCAGAGTCATCGGGACGAAATCCCGTAATCTGGACACCTTTTTTACAGATGCCGAGACTACCCGATACCTGCTTGGAAAAAATGCAGCAGACTGCGATATTGCAGTGATGGAAGGTGTTATGGGCTATTATGACGGCGTGGGTGGAATATCCACGAAAGCAAGCGCCTATGACCTGGCAGATACCACAGATACTCCGGTCATCCTTGTGGTAAACAGCAGAGGAATGAGTATTTCCCTGGCAGCTTATATCAAAGGTTTTATGGAGTACAAAGAGAAAAGCCATATCAAAGGCGTGATCTTTAACCAGATGTCTCCCATGCTTTATCCCAGAATGAAGAAGCTGGTGGAAGAACAGCTTGAGGTGGAGGTTCTTGGATATGTGCCAAAGGTAGAGGACTGTGTGATCGAGAGCCGTCATCTGGGTCTTGTGCTTCCTGAGGAGATTTCTGATCTGAGGGAACGCTTGCAGAAGCTGGCCGGAATATTGGAAGATACACTGGAAATCGACAGGATCCTTGGGCTTGCCAAAAATGCAGAGGAGCTGCAAGTGCCGGAATCTCTGATACAGAAAGACAGGACATATGGATATTGTCTGCCACAGAAGCTGCGTATCGGAGTGTCAAAGGATGAAGCCTTTTGTTTCTTCTATGAAGACAATTTCCGTCTCCTTCAGGAAATGGGGGCAGAGCTGGTTGATTTCTCGCCAATTCATGATGAACATCTTCCTGCAGATCTGGATGGGATTCTTCTTTATGGCGGTTATCCGGAATTAAATGGAGAGGCACTGGAACGCAATGCATCCATGAAAGAAGAGATTGCACAGGCAGTTAAACAGGGCATGCCATGTATGGCAGAATGCGGAGGCTTCATGTATCTTCATGAGCAGATGGAGGATATGGGCGGAGTGTTCCGGAAAACCTGCGGAGTGATCCCCGGAAAATGTTTCCGTACTCCCAGACTGACCAGATTTGGATATATCACATTAACCGCCAGGAAACCTGTTTTTGGCAGAAGTGCAGAGGAGATCGGCGAGATTCCGGCCCATGAATTCCACTATTTTGATTCTGAGAACTGTGGAAGTGACTTCCATGCGGCGAAGCCTTTAAGTAAAAGAGGCTGGGACTGTATACACAGCAGCAGTAATCTGCTGGCAGGATATCCTCATATCTATTATTATGGAAATCCCCAGATTCCCAGGGCTTTTCTCATGAAATGTCTGGAATATCATAATTCAAAAGAATAATGAGCCGGATTTAGAGGTGGTAAAATAGTAGTAAATTACCGAATTCCGGGCGTTTCAGAAATATTGAAACATCCGGAAGGCATCAAGGAGTTTTATAATTATGTTATATTACAGTATGCCTGCCCTTGCAGCAGGCTTCATACTTGATCTTATGATAGGAGATCCCAGATGGCTGTATCATCCGGTGTGTCTGATTGGAAATCTGATCGCATTTCTGGAAAAAATACTTCGGAAGATTTTTCCGAAAACAGATAAGGGCGAACTGGCTGCAGGTACAGTGGAAGTGATCCTTGTCTGTCTGTTAAGTGGTGGAATCCCATTTCTGATCCTGCACATTCTCTATGGAATCTCAGTATGGGCAGGATTCGCACTGGAAACCTTCTGGTGCTATCAGCTTCTGGCAACGAAATCTCTGAAAACAGAGAGCATGAAAGTCTATGACAGACTGAAAAACGGGACTTTGGATGAGGCCCGTTATGCAGTATCTATGATCGTAGGCCGTGATACCCAGTCATTGACAGAGGAGGGTGTTACAAAGGCGGCAGTAGAGACTGTGGCAGAGAATGCTTCAGATGGTGTTATAGCACCGATGCTTTATATGGCAATCGGCGGAGTGTGGCTGATGTTTCTTTACAAAGGAATCAATACCATGGATTCCATGCTGGGTTATAAGAATGATAAATATCTGTATTTTGGCCGTTGCGCTGCAAAACTGGATGATGTGGCCAATTATATTCCAGCTAGACTTTCAGGATGGCTGATGGTGGCAGCCTCTGCATTTGTAAAAATGGATGTGAAAAATGCAGCGAAGATCTACCGCAGAGACAGAAGAAATCACGCCAGCCCCAATTCTGCACAGACAGAGGCAGCAATGGCAGGTGCGCTGGAGGTACAGCTTGCAGGCAATGCTTACTATTTCGGAAAGCTTTATGAGAAACCAACCATCGGAGATGGAATCCGCCCTGTGGAGGTGGAGGATATCAGACGTTCCAATCGCCTGCTTTATGCAACAGCGATTCTGGGGGCTGTGATCTTTCTTCTGATCGGAAGCGCGGTGCGATATTGTTTCTTTTTATAATTCCGGTAACGTGGATTGCTGAATAGTTATTAATATAAAACATGTATAGTAAGACAGGAGACAACTGATGACAAAACATATACATGGCGGTGATGTTTATAAATATGATCACTGTCTGGATTTCTCTGCAAACTGTAACCCTCTGGGAACACCGCAGAGTGTAAAGCAGGCGATCATAGACAGTGTAGAGGACCTGAGTGATTATCCCCGTGTAGGATGCGGACCTCTGAAAGAGGCAATCGCAGATTATGAACATACAAAAAAAGAATATCTAATCTGCGGGAATGGAGCCGCAGACCTTATTTTTTCCCTCAGCAGGGCATTGAATCCAAAGAAGGCCCTTCTTCCTGCTCCTACCTTTGCGGAGTATGAACAGGCACTGATCAGTGTTGGCTGCGAAATCAGCAGATATTATCTGAAAGAGGAAAATGATTTCTGTATACAGAAAGATTATCCGGATGTTCTGAAAAGAGAAAAGCCGGATATTATTTTCCTGTGTAATCCCAATAATCCTACAGGGATCACCATACCTCAGGACCTTCTGGAAGAAATCCTGGAAACCTGTGCCATGCAGGGAATATTTATGGTAGTAGATGAGTGCTTCCTGGATTTTGTAAAAGATCCGGAGAAACATACGCTGAAGGAAAAACTGGCAAAATATCCGGGACTTTTTATTCTTAGGGCATTTACCAAAAGATATGCGATCCCCGGTGTGCGGCTGGGCTATGGATTCTGTTCGGACGGGGAAGTACTTGACCGGATGGAGGCAGTCACCCAGCCCTGGAATGTGTCTACCATGGCACAGCAGGCAGGAATGGCAGCACTGAAGGAAGCAGAATATGTGGAAGCAGGACGGCAGATCATTTTCAGGGAATCTGCATGGATGAAGGAAAAGATGAGACAGCTTGGGCTGACGGTATATCCTTCTGAGGCAAATTATATATTCTTTTACGGATCTGAGGATCTCTTTGAAAGATGTGTTGCAAAGGGAATCCTGATCCGGGACTGCAGTAACTATCCGGGGCTGAAAAAGGGATATTACCGTGTGGCAGTGAAGCTGCATGAACAGAATGAAAAGCTGATAGAGGTACTGGAAGAAGTGCTTTCATAAGTATTTATACAGGAGAAAAGGGGAAACAAAAAATGGCAAAAGCAATTATGGTGCAGGGGACAATGTCCAATGCAGGAAAAAGCCTTCTGGCAGCAGGGCTTTGCAGGATTTTTAAACAGGATGGATACAGGGTGGCGCCCTTTAAATCCCAGAATATGGCACTGAACTCTTTTATTACAGAAGAGGGGCTGGAGATGGGCAGAGCTCAGGTGATGCAGGCGGAGGCAGCCGGAATTAAGCCTTCTGTGCTGATGAACCCCATTCTTCTGAAGCCTACCAATGATGTAGGCTCCCAGGTGATCGTAAACGGAGAAGTCCTGGGAACCATGAGTGCCAGAGACTATTTTAAATATAAGAAAAAGCTGGTGCCGGATATTATGAAAGCTTATGATAAACTGGCATCAGAAAATGATATCATTGTGATCGAGGGGGCCGGAAGCCCGGCGGAGATTAATCTGAAAACAGAAGATATCGTAAATATGGGAATGGCAAAGATGGCAAAGGCACCGGTGCTTCTGGTGGGAGATATTGACAGAGGTGGTGTTTTTGCACAGCTGATCGGTACAGTGGAGCTTCTGGAAGAGGATGAAAGAGAGATGGTAAAGGGTCTGATTATCAACAAATTCCGCGGCGACAAGACCATCCTTGATCCGGGAGTGCAGATGCTGGAGGAGAGAAGCCATATCCCTGTAGTGGGAGTGGCTCCGTATCTGGATATTCAGGTGGAGGATGAGGACAGCCTCACAGAAAGATTTGACAGAAAACAGGAAGTGGATCTTATTGATATTGCGGTGATCCGGGTACCAAGGATCTCCAATTTCACAGATTTTAATCCACTGGAAAGTATCCCGGGAGTTTCCCTGAGATATGTACAGCATGTCAGTGAACTGAAAAATCCGGATATGATCATCCTTCCAGGAACAAAAAATACAATGGAAGATCTGCTGTGGATGCGGGCTAATGGTCTGGAAGCTGCAGTTTTGAAGGAAGCTGCAAAGGGTAAGATCATTTTTGGAATCTGTGGCGGTTATCAGATGCTGGGTGAGACCTTAAGTGACCCTCATCATGTGGAAGCCGGAGGAACTATCAAAGGAATGGGACTGCTTCCTATGGATACTGTTTTTGCGGAAAAGAAAACCAGAACCAGAGTTTCCGGCAGATTTCTGGAACTTGAGGGAGAACTGCAGGCACTTTCCGGCGCAGAACTGGAGGGTTACGAGATCCATATGGGAGAAACTGTGTTAAAAGGCGAGGCCGGACACAGTGTATCCATTGAAGATCAGGTATCAGGAGAGTGTAAGGAAGACGGTGCATACTGTAAAAATGTCTGTGGAACCTATGTCCATGGAGTTTTTGACAGGGAAGATGTGGCAGAGGCTGTTGTACGTGTCCTGGGTGAGAAAAAGGGAATCGATGTATCTCAGATGACAGGAATCGATTTTGCAGCATTTAAAGAAACCCAGTATGATATTCTGGCAGCAGAACTGAGGAAACATCTGGATATGAAGAAAATCTATGAAATTCTGGAGCAGGGGATCTGATCCGGAACTGTATGGTGAAAATCCAGATAGATCAATGAGTGATAGATGTAACTATTGTATACGGGAATTTATGGAATTTGGGAGATAAGGAATGAAAGTAGAACTGGAAAATGTAAAACCAATGGATATAGAGAAGCGCAGCTTTGAGATCATCACAGAGGAACTTGGGGATAAAAAGCTGGTTCCCGGAACAGAGCTGATCGTAAAGAGATGTATTCACACAAGCGCAGACTTTGATTATGCAGAGAATCTCTGTTTCTCTGAGAATGCAGTTGAGAAAGCAATTGCTGCTATCAAAGACGGTGCCTGCATTGTGACAGATACACACATGGCAGAGTCAGGGATCAACAAGAGAGTCCTTGCCCGTTACGGCGGAGAAGTATTCTGCTTTATCTCTGATGAGGACGTAGCTGCCACAGCCAAAGCCAACGGAACCACAAGAGCTACAGCCAGCATGGATAAGGCTGCTGCCATGGGAAAGAAGCTGATCTTTGCCATCGGAAATGCCCCCACTGCGCTGGTACGTCTCTATGAACTGATTGAGGATGGCAAGCTGGATCCTGAGCTGATCATCGGTGTGCCGGTAGGCTTTGTAAATGTGGTCCAGTCCAAGGAACTGATCATGCAGGCAGACGTACCTTATATTGTAGCCAGAGGAAGAAAGGGCGGAAGCAATGTTGCTGCATGTATCTGTAATGCATTGCTTTATATGATTGATAATAATAGAGGATACTAATTAATTCTGTATCTGACTGATATCTTTTAACAGCTTGCATGCCGGGACGAAATCTGCCACAGGCATGGAGGAGCAGGAGAGGATCAGGGTAATCTTACCGGGAGCCTCTCTCAGAAGCTGCAGGCGCAGACCATTGGTCTGTGCCTTTTTTTGAAGCTCCTGCCAGGTAAGAGTTGTGGACAGAGTCAGGGCCAGGCTGGTACCTGCGGCTCCGGTCTGGATCTGGGAATCTTTTCCAAATACTTCCCGCACAGCACTGCGGAGTGCTTTCAGCTTTACAGAATACAGACGTTTCAGCTTACGGGTCTGTGCTGCCAGGTGACCATCCCGGATAAATTGGCACAGAGCAATCTGCTCTGCCTTTGATGCTGTCTGATTATATTGGTCTGCTTTTTTTCTGTACAGTGCAGACAGCTCCGGAGGCAGGACCATAAAACTGATACGGATGGAGGGCAGCAGAAGTCTGGAAAAGGTTCCCAGATACACCACATTCTGACCGCCTGCCAGACCAAAAAGAGAAGGGGTAGGCTTCTGCAGATACACAAATTCATTTTCAAAATCATCCTCAATGACCAGACTGCCATGTGCAGCAGAGTAATTCACCAGCTCCAGGCGTCTGGAAACAGGCATAATATCACCCCATTTTGTCATATGTGCAGGAGAAACATAAATAATATCACAGTCCTTATTCCTGTAATCTACCTGAAATCCATAGTCATGAAACACAGTGCTTCCCTGTACAAAGGAAGGATTGGGAAAAGAAACAGTCTGGCGTTGCTCAAGGAGCGGGCAGAGGATGTGCAAAAGACTCTGAATACCTGCACCGATCACAATATCCTCCCCACTGCATAGCACGTTTCTGCGTTCTCTCACATAATCGGCAAGTGTATCTCTCAGGTCAGCCTCACCCTGAGGCTCTCCATAAGACAGTAATCTTTCATCCTGGCGAAGAGCGCTTTTGATATAACGTCTCCAAAGGCCAAAACGGAAACTCTCCCGATCTACTCCTGAAGAAGCAAAATCAAACCGGCAAGGTGTCTGAGCATGTTTCTCTGTTTTTCTGACAGATGTGTGTTGTCTGTCAGCTATATCTGTCACATAGTATCCGCTCTGGGCTTTGGAAATAATATATCCCTCCGCAGCCAGCTGCAGATAGGCATTTTCAATGGTGGTGCGGCTCAGCTTCAGTTCCTGCGAACATTTTCGAAGAGAGGGCATCCTGCTTCCGGGCGGGAGCTTTTTCTCCATGATCAGTTCCCTGTAATAGTGGAACACCTCCAGATACAGGTGCTCCTTTTTTTTATTCTTATCTAAAATCAATTCCATATGTAAAACTCCGATCCTTCAAACATGCTGATGGCATTCTTGAATTGCTATAGGGTTAAAAATAAACTGACCCTTAAAAAAACATTAAATTTGGCTATATTCATATATCCACTGTGATGCTATATTAATACAAAGCATAAAAGAAAGCAAGAGGAATAAAAAATTGAAAAAAATTGCAGTAATTCATGATCTGTCCGGTCTGGGGAAATGCTCTCTTACAGCAGCGATTCCTGTAATTTCCGCCATGGGAGTCCAGGCTTGTCCGCTGCCCACCGCAATATTGAGTAATCAGACAGGATATGGATCTTATTTCTGGGATGATTATACAGACCGGATGGAGCTGATCATGGACGAGTGGAAAAAAACGGGATTTACACCGGATGGTGTTTATACAGGATTTCTGGGAGATGCCAGACAGGTGGATCTGATCCTGAAATTTGTAGATATGTTCTGCACAGAGGGAACACATATCCTGGTTGATCCGGTTATGGGAGACAGAGGGGAAACATACAAAACCTATTCAGAGACTCTCTGTGAAAAAATGCGGACTCTGGTCAGAGAAGCTACAGTGATTACGCCGAACCTGACAGAGGCACTTCTTCTTCTGTATGGAGAAGAGGGGATGAAAGAAAGAATGAAAGCACTTTCTGATATGGAAGAAACACAGTTGCTTAAGGAAATTGAAAAATCTGGAAGAAATCTGACTCAGCGTTTTGGGCTGGAAGCAATTGTGATCACAGGAGTAGAGGTGTCCGGCAGTGACGGCAGAGCACGAATGGGAAATCTGGTTCTGGAGAAAGAAAAAGCAGACTGGTGTTTTTCTGTAAAAGAGGGCGGCAGTTATTCCGGAACAGGAGATCTTCTGGCATCTGTACTGAGTGCGGGAATGGTGAGAGGGATTCCCATGAAAGCATGTGTGGAGAAGGCTGTTGAATTTCTGGGAGGAGCTATTCACGATGCAGTGGAAGAAGGAACTGACAGAAATGACGGAGTCTGCTTTGAAAAATATCTGGGGATACTGACACAGATATAAAACAGGAAATCATAGATACCAAATGCCGGATAGTTAAGTAAAATATATAACAGGAGGGACCATATTATGTCTGAATTAACAGCAAAAGAAAACATCAAAACAGCCGATACAGTGAAAAGGATCACAGCCACAGCGGTAATGGCAGCATTGACTACTTTAATGACAGCTTATATTTTCCATATTCCGGTAGGAGTGAACGGAGGATATGTACATCTGGGTGACACTATGATTTATCTGGCAGCAGCATTTCTGCCACTACCTTACGCATGTGCGGCAGGAGCGATCGGAGGTGGCCTGGCAGATCTTCTGACAGCACCTGTATGGGCGCCTGCAACTATAATTATCAAAATGCTGATCTGTCTTCCGTTTTCTTCTAAAGGAACAAAGCTGGTCACAAAGAGAAATGTAGTTGCATTATTCCTTGCATTCGCCATCTCAGCAACAGGATACTATATTGCAGAAGGAATTATGTTTGGATTTACAGCATCCTTCTTTACTTCTGTCAGCGGAAGTATTGTACAGTCAGGGGGAAGTGCCATTATGTTTGTGATCATCGGTACTGCGCTTGATAAAATTGGATTTAAGGCTATAGCAAAATAATACGAAAAATAACTGAAGTTAAAATGAGGAAAATATAAAATGACAACAGATATCATATACAGATATAAAAAGCAGGTATATTTTAACATTACCAATAAATGTCCATGCAGATGCACTTTCTGCATCCGAAATACAGAGGATGCCATCGGTGAGGCATCCAATCTCTGGTTTGAACAGGAACCTGCATTGGAAGAGATTTACAAAGCCATTGATGAGTTTGATTTTTCAGACTGTAATGAAGTGGTTTTCTGCGGATACGGAGAACCGACCATGGCTCTCGAGAACCTTATAGCAGTAAGCAAATATATTAGGGAAAGATACCCATTCCGGATTAGGCTGAATACCAACGGCTTATCTGATTTGATCCACAAACGTTCGACTGCAAAAGAAATCTGTCAGGCTGTAGACAGTATATCCATCAGCCTGAATATGCCGGATGCAGCTTCCTACAATGAAGTAGTCCGTCCTGCATACGGCGAGAAGTCCTTTGATGCCATGCTGAAATTTGCAAGAGACTGTAAGCAGTATCTTGATGATGTACGCTTCACAGTTGTAGATGTGATCGGCGAGGAAAAAGTAGAGCAGAGTAAAATCCTGGCTGCTCAGAATGGGATTCCGTTAAGAGTAAGAAAATATTCACCGTGATACAGAATAGAAAAGTTCTGTTTTTGACTTTTGAGTTTGTCTGAAAACTACAGCAGTCATGCACCTTACCGTGCGTGGCTGCTTATTTTTTATGTTATAGGAAATTACTCCGTAATGTTTCTATAACATAAAAAGCCTTCCGGGCAGGATGAAGTCCCCTTCTTCGAAAATTGCAAAAAGTAATAAGTAATAAGAGAGTGCACTTGACATATGATATTCTTTATACTATATTATATTTAACAATTAGGTTAAATGTTAAATGAAAGGCTGTGATGAACTTTTGGGATTACAGGATACTTTGAAAGCACTGGCAGATCCAATACGACGTGAGATTCTAAATTTGTTAAAGGGCGGACGGCTTTCAGCAGGAGAGATATGTGAACATTTTTCAGTGACGGGGGCGTCTATATCCAGACATCTGGCAATATTAAAGGATGCTGATCTGATTAGGAGCAAAAGGGAAGGAAAATTTATTTATTACGAACTAAATACTTCTGTATTGGAGGATGTTATGTTGTGGATCACAGACTTAAAGGGGGTATCGGATCATGAAGGAAATGATTAAAAAATATAAAGGTACATTGATCTGTTCTGTACTGGTAATGCTTGCAGGAATTTTGGTGGGTTTTACGATGGCGCAGAGCATATGGATAAACGTGTTTTTTGTAGTGACAGATTGTATACTGGTGACAATCATCTTTTATGACAACAGGAACAGACAGCAGAGCAGCAAGGTTATAGGGATGGTCATATGGATAATACCTGTTACCACATTAATCTATAATGGTATGGCAAGACTGATCAGTATGGATGCGGATAGTGAGAATCTGTTTATGGCAGTAACTTACTTTGGGACAGGATTACTGTTTATGATCATAGGAAATTATTTGCCGAAGGTGAAACAGAATAACACCATAGGAATCAGGGTTGTATGGACACTGCAGGATGAAGAAAACTGGAGTGCAACTCATAGATTCAGTGGAAAATTATGGGTGGCATCAGGTGTCTTATGTATGCTTTGCGGCCTTTTTGGAGAAAGCATTGCTGCTTTGGTTTTGTATATTGTGAGCATTATGGCTGCTGCAATTGTCAGCATTCTTTATTCTTATCTTTTTTATAAGAAAAAAATAGCAGCCGGAGAAAAATTAAAAATCCAGTATAACAAGAAGACAATCGTGATATATGTAATCGTATCAGTTTTTGTCGTAATATTTACTATATGGACTTTGTTCTGGGGTGGTATTGATATCAGTTTCCATGATAATGATTTTACTGTTGAGGCACAGGGATGGAGTGATTATACAGTGGATTATGAGCAGATTGACAGTATCTCATACAAAGAAAATTTATTTCAAAATGGGAATGATCGCAGAACAAATGGTATGGGAAACCTGAAGTATGGTATGGGAAATTTCAGAAATGATATTTATGGAGATTATATCCGCTACACCCATGCATCCTGCCACTCATATGTAGTTATGGATATAGGCGGAAAAATATTGGTGGTAAATGGCGCAGATGAATCAGAAACAAAGAAAATTTATGACACTCTCAGAGAGAAATGTCAGATGAATTAGTGTGTGTTTAATCGAATCAGACAAGTAGCAAAATAACAGGTATTGCGGTTATAAATCACAATACCTGTTATTTTTTGATGCGATTGCGGGTATCATGGAACCATGAAGGTGATTTCTATGATAAACAGACAGTTCTACATCAATAAGATTATGCCATATGCTGATACGTCTTGTGTAAAAGTATTGACTGTCTTTATACAATCTTAATACGGAATCATAGACTTTTATACTATCTTTGAAAGCAATTGTATATAATAAAACGCATTATGAAGATATTGCTATAGAATCATTAGTAAGGAGTTATAATCATTTATGCCGGAAAAAATGTGTAAGAAAAAACACCTGACGTCTTTTCAGCTGATTATTCTGGGATTTGCAGGTGTGATCCTTTTGGGAAGCATTTTGCTGATGCTTCCGGTTTCTTCTTTGGAGAAAGTGCCGACGCCATTTCATGAGGCACTTTTTACAGCCACTTCGGCAGTATGCGTTACAGGACTTGTAGTAAAGGACAGCGGAAGTTACTGGTCTGTATTCGGGCAGACAGTTATTCTTGCGCTTATACAAATAGGTGGACTTGGAGTAGTAACCGTAGCGGCAGCGGTTTCGCTTCTTTCAGGGAAAAAAATATCTCTCATGCAAAGAAGTACAATGCAGGATGCAATTTCAGCACCTAAAGTTGGAGGAATTGTCAGACTGACAAGGTTCATTTTAAAGGGGACTCTTTTGATTGAAGCAACAGGAGCTATGTTATTGCTGCCGGTCTTTGTATCGGATTATGGCTTAAAGGGAATCTGGATGGCAGCCTTTCATTCTGTTTCTGCTTTTTGTAATGCAGGATTTGACATTCTGGGAACAGCAGATAATGCCTTTCCGTCTCTGACGGGCTATTCCGGAAATATCCTTATAAATGTGGTAATTATGCTGCTGATCATTACAGGAGGAATTGGTTTTCTTACCTGGGATGATATTTATAGGAATAAAATGAATTTTAAACGTTACCGCATGCAAAGCAAGATTATTCTCATGACTACTGTATGCCTGATTGTTTTTCCGGCATTTTTTTTCTTTGCCTGTGATCTGAAAAACCTGCCTGCGGGAGAACGCCTGTTAGCTGCCATGTTTCAATCGGTAACTACAAGAACTGCCGGCTTTAATACCATAGATATTTCAGAGATGAGCGAGGCATCAAAAGCGGTTATGATACTGTTAATGTTGATCGGTGGTTCGCCGGGTTCTACAGCAGGAGGAATGAAAACAACTACTTTTACGGTACTGATTTTAAATGCAATTGCAACCTTTCGCAGTCAGGAAAATGCAGGGGCTTTTGGACGGAGACTGGAGTATCATGTGATAAAAAATGCAGCCACAATAGCTATGCTCTATTTTACATTATTCTTTTGTGGAGGCGTTGCAATCAGCGTATACGAAGGTCTTCCCCTTTTGGATTGTCTGTATGAAGCAGCTTCAGCTGTGGGCACGGTAGGTCTGACCTTGGGAGTTACACCGGGACTTCATGTTTTTTCACAAGTTGTGCTGATCATACTGATGTATCTGGGACGCGTAGGCGGCCTGACCCTGATTTATGCAGTATTCTCAGGAAGAAATAAGGGAAATGCAAAGCTTCCTCTGGAGAAAATCACAGTTGGATGAGAAGGAGAAAAGTAATATCATGAAGAATGTATTGATTATTGGACTTGGAAGATTTGGAAGACATATTGCCATGCAGCTGAATCAGCTTGGGCATGAAATTATGGCAGTTGACTGGAATGAAGAAAGGGTGGACAAAGTGCTTCCGTTTGTGACTAACGCCCAGATCGGGGACAGTACCAATGCTGAATTTTTACAATCCCTTGGAATTGGAAACTACGATATCTGTTTTGTGACTATTGGAGGAAGCTTTCAGAATTCTCTTGAGACCACTTCCCTTCTGAAAGAACTGGGAGCAAAACTGGTAATATCCAGAGCTGAACGTGATGTTCAGGAAAAATTTCTCTTACGCAATGGTGCAGATAAGGTGGTTTATCCGGAAAAGCAGGTTGCAAAATGGGCATCTATCCGTTACACAGATGATCATATCCTTGATTATATGGAGGTGGATGCTTCCCATGCGATTTTTGAGGTAGAAGTGCCAGAGGAATGGACTGGAAAAACTGTAGGCGGACTGGATATCAGAAAGCGTTACAATATTAATATTCTGGCAGTAAAAAATGAAGGAGAATTTAATATTGCAATTTCTCCGGATACGTATTTGGAAGAGAATAGTAAATTACTGGTGCTGGGAGAATACAGAGCTCTTCAGAAGTGCTTCCGCATATAGTAAAAAAGACTTTTGACCACAACACAGCCCCATGATATAATTTTCAAAACAGTAAAAAAGGTGGGGGACAGGATGAGTTTAAAAAATGTGAATCATCAGAAACGGTCATTTACATGGTCTATGGAAAAACCGTCTGCAAAGGATTATTTTCTGACGGTATTTATATTTGCGGTATGCACTTTAATTGGTCTGTTGTTTCAGAAACTGAATTTTACGGATACGAATATTGTAACCATATATATTCTGGGGGTTTTGCTTACTTCGATTGTGACAGATGGCTATCTTTGCAGTGTGGCAGGCTCTTTCTTAAGTGTATTTTTATTTTGTTTTTTTCTGACAGAACCAAGGATGTCTTTCAAAACCTATGCGGTGGGTTATCCGGTGACATTTTTCATAATGCTTATTTCATCCGTACTTACGGGAGCACTTGCAGCAAAGCTGAAAACACATGCAAAGCTGTCTACACAGCTTGCCTTTCGTGCACAGATTCTGTTCGATACAGACCGTCTGCTGCAAAAGGCAAAAGGAGAAACAGAGATTCTTGATGTCACCTGTACACAGCTTCTCCGTTTATTAAACCGCAATATTACAGCATATGTAGTAGAAAATGGAACTTTATCAGAGGGAAAGCTTTTCTCCGGGGAAAAAGAGGACACAGAAGATTTTTTGATACCAGAAGAGCAGCAGATAGCCAAATGGGTCTGTGAAAACAGACAGCATGCCGGTGCGTCCACACACCATTTTCCTCAGGCTAAATGTTTATATCTGGCAATCCGAAGCGGGGATAATGTTTACGGTGTGATCGGGATACCATTGCAAAAAGAAACACTGGACACTTTTGAATACAGCATCCTGTTGTCTGTAATAAATGAATGTGCGCTTGCAATGGAAAATGCGAAAAATGCATTAGAAAAAGAAAAAAATGCAGTTATAGCCAAAAATGAACAGTTGCGGGCAGATCTTCTTCGGGCGATTTCGCATGATCTTCGTACGCCGCTTTGCTCCATTTCCGGTAATGCAGATATGCTGCTTGGCAATAGTGACCGTCTGGACGAAGCTACAAAACATCAGATTTATAGCGATATCTATGATGATTCTGAATGGCTGATCGGAGTTGTGGAGAATCTGCTTTCCATTACCAGACTGAATGACGGAAGACTGAAATTTAAATTTACAGACCAGCTTCTGGATGAGGTGATTGCAGAATCCCTGAGGCATATCAGCCGGAAACATGATGATTATAAAATTGTGACAGACTGCGAAGAACTTGTTCTTGCACGTATGGATGTACGTCTTATTATGCAGGTTCTGGTAAATTTAATTGATAATGCAATAAAATATACACCGCCGGGTTCTGTGATCTGTATTCGGGGAACGAAAACAGATGGGAAAGCGCAGATAAGTGTGGAAGATAATGGCCCGGGAATTCCGGAAGAAATGAAGTCACATATTTTTGAGATGTTTTATACAGGGAAAACGACAGTTGCGGATAGTCACCGAAGTCTGGGACTTGGACTGGCACTTTGCCACTCTATTATAGAAGCACATGAAGGAACCCTGGTTTTGACAGATCATGATCCTCATGGATGCAATTTTACTTTTACTTTACCCTTAAGCGAGGTGACATTAAATGAATAAAACATTAATTCTGGTGGTTGAGGATGACAGACCCATACGCAATCTGATCGTTACTACATTAAAAACACATGACTATAAATATCTGGCTGCAGAAAACGGATCTTCAGCCATTCTGGAAGCTTCGTCCCACAATCCGGATATTGTTCTTCTGGATCTGGGGCTTCCTGATATGGAAGGGGTAGAAGTGATAAAAAAAATCCGTACCTGGTCGAATATGCCGATTATTGTGATCAGCGCCAGAAGTGAGGACACAGATAAAATAGAGGCGCTGGATGCAGGAGCAGATGATTATATTACGAAACCGTTCTCTGTTGAAGAATTACTTGCGCGTATCCGTGTCACCCAGAGGAGACTTGCGGTTATGCAGAGCGGAGAGCAGATAGAAAGCTCTGTTTTTGAGAATGGTGGATTAAAGATAGACTATACGGCAGGCTGTACATATCTGAAGGGAGAGGAATTGCATCTGACACCTATAGAATATAAGTTGCTCTGTCTTTTGTCCCGCAATGTGGGAAAGGTATTGACACATACCTATATTACCCAGCAGATTTGGGGACGATGTTCGGATAATGATGTTGCTTCTCTTAGAGTTTTTATGGCAACATTGCGAAAAAAACTGGAGCCTGAGAAAAATGGAGTGCAATACATCCAGACACATATTGGCATTGGATATCGCATGCTTAGAATTGAAAAGTAATATCCTCTTTTTATAGCAATCCTCGTAAATAATGCATTTAAGAGGATTGCTATAGATTTATTTCTCATAATATAATAAGAAGGAACCCTCCCAATATTAACAGCAATGAGGAAACAACTGAAAAGATCTGGGCTCCTACACCTGGGGTGCCGCCCTGTTTGATCGCTTCATCGCGGTCAAGTTTATTTTTCATCAGATTCTCTGTGATTCCGGGTGCGGATTTGAGAGTCTGTCCGTCCTGTATGCCGATAGCAGTTACGGTTTGCCCTGTTTCGAAATCAGCAGCAGAATAATAATAACGAACATCATATTCTTTATGTGAACGTGTCGTCTGGTTCGATGGTTCTATAAAATGCTTCTGTGTATAGGTGTTATCCGGTACATATGTATAACCGGCAGATGATAATGCTGCCTTGTCGTAATCTTCCCAGATTTTGGTCAGCATAATATCATCAATAAAATCCTGCGAAAGTGCATAATTTCCAATTTTCCCCTGGCCTGATACCGGCATGCTGCTGAAAGATGAATTCCATTCCAGAACGCCATATTTCTTTTCGTCGTCAGTCATTGCCTCCTTCTTTTTGGAAGAAGATTTTGTTAATTTCATTGTCTGTTTTGAACTTGAAATGCGGATGCTGTCAAAGTCCAGTCCAAGCTCATCATCATGTGCCGGTTTAGTCAGCTCGAATGTGCCGCATACAATGACTGTCTTTCCATCGTTTTCCGGGTCGATTGTATCTGCTGCATCAACGTAAACTGCGTCTTTCAGAGCTGCTTTTGTTTTGGGGTTATCCACAAAGATCATCTTTAAAGCAGATACAAAAAATAATATTCCGATTATTACAAGGAGAATCCCTCCTGCTTTCTTCAATATCTTCATAATTTTCATCACCTTCCATTTCTGTTAATATTTTCTGCAAGTATCTCAATCATATTATTACATATTTTACTTCGCTTGCCACTGTCACTTGCGATAGTAACAGGTTACATTATTTTCTGGAATTACGATAGGATTCATGATATTATAAACAGTAATAAGACGGATAACAATAAGAAGGTATGCTTTATAAATGGAAGGGGATATAAGATGGCAGGATTAAAAAAACTTCCAATTGGAATTGAGAATTTTGAAGAGATGCGTCGGGAAGATTTCTATTATGTAGATAAGTCACATGTAATTGAACAATTGCTTACCCAGTGGGGAAAGGTAAACCTGTTTACCCGTCCGAGACGCTTTGGAAAATCCCTGAATATGAGTATGCTCCAGAGTTTTTTTGAGATTGGAAAAGATAAGACTCTGTTTGATGGGCTGAGGATTTCAGATAATCAGGAATTATGTGAAAAATATCAGGGAAAATTTCCGGTGGTTTCTGTCAGTCTGAAGGGAATTAATGGTGCCACATATGAGGAAGCCCGAAGATTTCTTATAAAAACAATCAATGAAGAAGCCCGCAGACTATCCGTACTTTCAGACAGCACAGAGCTTGATGAAACAGATCACGAATTACTGACACAGTTAAAGAAAAAAGAAATGACAAACGATTCTCTGGTGTACAGTATCCGTGAGCTGACAGAATTGCTGGAAAAGCACTATGGCAGCAAAGTAATTGTTCTGATCGATGAGTATGACGTACCTCTGGCAAAGGCAAATGAAAATGGCTATTATGATGAAATGGTATTGCTGATCCGTAATTTATTTGAGAATGCATTAAAAACCAACAGCAGTCTGAAATTCGCAGTGCTGACAGGATGCCTGCGGATTGCAAAAGAAAGCATTTTTACAGGTCTTAACAACTTTAAGGTTTATTCCATTACAGATAAGAGTTTTGATGAAACATTTGGATTTACAGATGCGGAAGTAAAGGAACTCCTCCGGTATTATGGACAGGAAAAATATTATGAGACAGTGAAAGAGTGGTATGACGGCTACCGGTTTGGAAATGTGGATGTTTATTGTCCATGGGATGTGATCAATTTCTGCAGCGATCATCTGGCAGATCCCGGGCTGGAACCGAAGAATTACTGGGCGAATACAAGTGGAAACAGTGTGATCAGTCATTTCATTGACAGTGTGGGAAAACCACAGAAGCTGACCAGAATGGAGCTGGAACAGCTGGTAAATGGAGGGATTGTCCAGAAAGAAATTAATTTTGAGCTTACCTATAAGGAATTATATTCTTCCATAGACAATCTGTGGAGCACACTTTTTATGACCGGATATCTGACACAGAGAGGGGAACCCAGTGGTAACAGATATAATCTGGTTATTCCCAACAGAGAGATCCGAAATATTATCACCAACCATATTTTGAAAATGTTCAAAGAAAATGTAAAGGACGATGGAAAAACAGTCAGCGATTTGTGTGATGCACTGCTGAACCAAAATCCGGAAAAAGTAGAGTTGATTTTTACAGAATATATGAAAAAAACGATCAGCATAAGAGATACCTTTGCCCGGAAACCAACGAAAGAAAATTTCTATCATGGATTGCTGCTTGGTATTCTGGGATTCAAAGAGAACTGGTCAGTAATGTCAAATCGGGAATCAGGAGACGGATTCGGGGATATTCTGATCCGTATAGAAGATGAAGATGTGGGAATTGTGATCGAAGTAAAATATGCAGATGACGGAAATCTTCAGGGAGAGTGCGAAAAAGCACTTCAGCAGATTATAGATATCAGATATACTGAGGCGTTAGAGCAGGAAGGGATTCATACAATCATAAAATATGGAATCGCCTGTTACAGAAAGAAATGTAAGGTGCTGATGAGAATAGACAAACAGTGAACACAGAATATTCAGACCTCATTACCGGATGCAGAACGAACGGTAATGAGGTCTTGTCACGTTATCCTTTAGTTACTGTTCACTCCGCTCACAGTAACTTAGCCAAAATTCATTCCAGATTGCCTGTGGCAATGGAATTTTGGCTTGTATGTCTCGGGATAGTGGTATGTGAACAGTAACATCCTTTACTCTAATGCTGAGCTTTTTCCGTATTTGCAATTGACATCTTAACAGGAAATGATTATGATATTTCTGACAGTGCTTTTTAGCTGTCCCGATTTCATATCAAATCAAATACCCTGTTGCCAGTGGGATATTTGATTTGATATGAAATGAATGAGGAATGGTGAAATACAAAGGAGAGTTAGAAGTTATGAGTATTTCCATGATTGGAATTGACCATAATATGGCACCGGTGGATATTCGTGCGAAATTTGCATTTACAAAGAAAAATGCCGGTGAAGCAATGGAAAAAATAAAGAATCAAAATGGAATATATGGATGCGTGATCCTGTCCACCTGTAACCGCCTGGAGGTCTGGGCAAGTGTGGATGATGAGGTGGATGTCTGTCTTTATGACTGCCTCTGCAGGATAAAGGGAATTACTGAGGATTCTTACAGACAATATTTTGTAGAGCGTAAGGATCAGGAGGCAGTTGAGCATCTTTTTTATCTTACCAGTGGTCTGAAATCACAGATCATAGGGGAGGATCAGATCCTTACACAGGTGAAGGATGCCCTGAATCTGGCAAGAGAGAATTTTGCGGCAGATGGTGTTTTGGAGGTTCTGTTCAGAATGGCTGCCACAGCAGGAAAGAGGATTAAGACAGAGGTTCCTTTTTCCCATGGAAATCCGTCAGTGATCCATCAGGCCATCGGATTTCTGGCAGAGAAAGGGTATTCTCTCAGGGATAAGACCTGTATGGTCATCGGTAACGGTGAGATGGGTAAGGTGGCTGCTCAGGCTTTGCAGGAGGCAGGTGCAGATGTGACAGTGACCATCCGTCAGTACAGAAGCGGAGTTGTGAATATTCCGCTGGGCTGTAAGCGCATTAATTACGGTGACAGAATGGAGTATGTGCCGCAGTGTGACCTTGTAGTGAGTGCAACTGCAAGCCCGAATTTCACATTGAGAGAAGAATTATTCCAGGGAATCAGGACAAAGGATGACCTGATTCTGATCGATCTGGCAGTTCCCAGAGATATAGAGCCATCTGTTGGAAAGCTCCAGGGGGTCACACTTTATGACATGGACAGCTTCCGTATAGAGGAAGTTCCTGCAGAACTTCAGGAAAATCTGGAGGCAGCAGGCGCGATCGTAAGAGAGCAGATGGATGAATTTTTCCAATGGCTGGATGGAAGAGACCTGATCCCAAGAATTCAGGATATTAAAGATGAGGCAGTCAATGACCTGAATTTAAGGATTGCAAAGATATTAAAGAAAACACCTATGGAAGAGGATGACAGGCAGAATCTGGTCCATGCAGTGGATACGGCAGCAGGAAAAGTAGTAAATAAACTGATCTTTGGTCTGCGTGACAGTCTGAATCAGGAGATTTTCCTTGAGTGTGTGGCAGGACTGGAGAAAATATATGAAGAATAAGCCGTATTTTCCAATGTTTATAGACTTATCAGATAAGAATATCGTGGTTGTAGGCGGCGGAAACATTGCAACCCGTCGAGTGAAAACCCTTTTATCATTCACCAGAAATATCAGAGTCATTGCTCCGAAGGTCACCATGGAGATGATGGAGCTTGGCAAAGCCGGCTATGTAGAGCTGATCACACGTCCGGTGAAGCGTACAGACTTTGCGATGGCATATATGGTGATCGCAGCTACCAATGACAGAAAGTTAAATGATGAGATCCACAGGATCTGCAGGCAGGAAGGCGTTTATGTTAATGTAGCCAGTGACAGGGAGCAGTGCGATTTTTATTTCCCGGGAATTTATATGGAAGAGGGACTGGTGGTGGGAATCACAGCCAGTGGTCTGGACCACAAAAAAGCGCGCAGGATAAGAGAAGAGATTCAGAATGCCCTGGAGAGAGTTGCGCAGGAAGATGATAATGAGGAGGAAAATGATGACTGAGGTGATCATTGGAAGTAGAGAGAGTAAGCTGGCAGTTCTCCAGAGTGAGATGGTAAAAAGCTACATAGAACAGAAAAACCGTGAAGAAAATGCCGGCTCTGAAATAACAGTAAATATCCTGACTATGAAAACGACAGGAGATATTATTCTGGATCGTACCCTGGATAAGGTGGGCGGAAAAGGACTGTTTGTAAAAGAACTGGACAGGGCATTGCTGGATGGTAAAAGCAATCTGTCTGTACACAGTCTTAAGGATATGCCTATGGAGGTTCCAAAAGAGCTTCCGCTTCTGGCCTTTTCAAAGCGTGAGGATCCAAGAGATGTACTGGTGCTTCCTGAGGGAGTGGCGGAGCTGGATCCGGATAAACCTCTGGGATGTTCCAGCTTAAGGAGAACTCTTCAGTTAGAGAAGCTGTATCCTGAGATGGAGGTAAAGAGTATCCGTGGAAATCTGCAGACAAGGCTTCGCAAGCTGGATGAAGGAGAGTATTCCGGGCTGATCCTGGCAGCGGCAGGCCTGAAACGACTGGGACTGGAAAGCAGGATCAGCAGATATTTTACACCGGATGAGATGATTCCTTCAGCAGGTCAGGGGATTCTGGCTGTGCAGGGACGCAAAGGTGAGGATTATGGGTATCTGGACGGATACTGTGACAGGGATGCCTGGCTTGCAGGAGCTGCAGAGCGCGCATATGTAAAATATCTGGACGGAGGATGTTCTTCGCCTGTAGCTGCATTTGCAGAGGTGGACGGAGATGAGATCTTTATCCGCGGTTTATATTACAGTGAAGCTACAGGAAAGTGGCTTACAGGTCAGATCAGAGGTGCAGCAGAGGATGGAGAGAAGCTGGGAATTGCACTTGCAAAGCAATTGAAATCTGACTGTGAGGGAAGATAAAAAAATTTATAAAAAGAAAATTCTTGTGACGCAAAAAGGAGAAGAAACATGGCAGCTGGCAAGGTTTGGCTGGTTGGTGCGGGACCGGGTGATATCGGGCTTTTTACATTAAAGGGCGCAGCGGTTCTGCAGCAGGCAGATGTGGTAGTATATGACAGTCTGGTAGGCGAAGGGGTTCTGGCAAAGATCCCGGAGCATGCCAGACTGATTAATGTAGGTAAAAGAGCAAATCACCATACAATGGTGCAGGAGGATATTAATAAGGTTCTTCTGGAAGAAGCTGAAAAAGGAAATAAAGTAGTAAGACTTAAAGGTGGAGATCCCTTTCTCTTTGGAAGAGGCGGGGAGGAACTGGAACTTCTTTCTGAGAATGGAATCCCTTATGAGATTATACCCGGAGTGACATCTCCCATTTCTGTTCCTGCTTATAATGGGATTCCTGTGACACACAGGGATTTCTGTTCGTCCTTACATATTATTACAGGACATAAACGCGCAGGGCAGGAGTATGATATAGATTTTAAAGCACTGACCCGGACAAAGGGAACACTGGTGTTTCTAATGGGAATTGCAGCACTGGAGGATATCTGCAAAGGGCTTCTTGCAGGTGGAATGGATCCGGATATGCCGGCAGCAGTTCTTCAGAAAGGAACAACAGCAGGACAGAAGCGGGTGGTTGCTACTGTAGGTACCCTCAAGGAAGAGGTGGACAGACAGGGGATAGAGACACCTGCCATTATTGTTGTGGGAAAGGTATGTTCTTTGGCTGACAAATTTGCCTGGTATGAGAAGCTTCCTCTGGCAGGCTGGAAGGTTCTGGTCACAAGACCAAGACAGCATATTTCAAAGACAGCAGATCTTCTCCGTCAGAAAGGTGCCGAGGTTCTGGAGCTGCCGTCTATCTGTACAGTACCTGTTGAGGATAATGGCAGACTGTATGAGGCATTTGAGAAACTGGATACTTATCAGTGGATCATTTTTACAAGCCCTGCAGGTGTGGAGATCTTTTTTGACGAGATGGACAGAAAAGAGATGGATGTGCGCAGCCTGGGACAGGCGAAGATCGCAGTGATCGGTGAAGGAACGAAGAAAAAGCTGAAAGAGCATCACCTGCTGGCTGATTTTGTGCCAGATGTGTATGACGGAGATACTCTTGGAGCAGAGCTTGCAAAAGAACTTCAGGGAAATGAAAAAATCCTGATCCCAAGAGCCGAAGCCGGAAATAAAAAGCTGACAGAATTGCTGGAGCAGACAGGGGCACAGGTGGATGATATTGCAACCTACACTACTCGTTATGAGAAGAGCAGACTGATCGATGAGAAGAAAGAACTGGAGACAGGAAGTGTGGACTGTGTAGTATTTACCAGTGCATCCACTGTAAAGGGCTTTGTGGAAGGCACAAAGGGACTGGACTATACGAAGGTAAAAGCTGCCTGTATCGGAAAACAGACCAAAGCTGCAGCAGATGCTTATGGTATGCAGACCCGCATGGCAAAGAAGGCTACCATCGAAAGTCTCATAGAGCTTGTGGAAGAGATGAAACAGGAAAACTGATAACTATTCTGCAAAAAATGGAACAGTTATGAGAATTGTTGATAAAAGGAGCAAAAAGACATGGACTTAATTCAGAGACCAAGAAGATTAAGAGGCAGTGAAAATTTAAGAAAAATGGTAAGAGAGACAAGAATGGACAAGTCTTCCCTTATCTATCCCTTATTTGTAAAAGAGGGAACAGGAATCGAAGAAGAGATCCCTTCTATGGAAGGACAGTTCCGCTACAGTGTAGACCGTCTTCCTTTTGAACTGGAACGTCTGCAGAATGCAGGAGTAAACAGCATTATGCTGTTCGGTATCCCGGATCATAAGGATGAGGTGGGAAGCGGTGCGTACGACCCCAACGGAATCGTACAGAAGGCCCTGAGAGAAGCAAAGAAACAGTTCCCGGACATGTACTATATCACAGATGTATGTATGTGTGAGTACACTTCACACGGACACTGCGGAGTGCTCTGCGGTCATGATGTAAATAATGATGCAACACTGGAATTACTGGCTAAGACAGCTGTTTCCCATGTAGAGGCAGGCGCAGATATGGTAGCTCCCTCTGATATGATGGACGGACGTGTACGTGCTATCCGTGAGGCTCTTGATGCGAACGGACATTATGGAGCACCGATCATGTCCTATGCAGTAAAATATGCATCTGCTTTTTACGGACCATTCCGTGATGCAGCAGGTTCTGCACCGTCTTTTGGTGACAGAAAGAGCTACCAGATGGATTTCCATAACAGAAGAGAAGGAATGAAGGAAGCTCTTACGGATGTGGAAGAGGGCGCAGATATCATTATGGTAAAACCTGCCATGTCTTATCTGGATATGGTCTCTGAGGTATCAAAGGCTGTAAATGTGCCGGTTGCAACATACAGTGTAAGCGGTGAATATGCAATGGTGAAAGCAGCTGCAAAGATGGGATGGATCGATGAAGAACGTATTATGTGTGAGATGGCAGTCAGTGCATACCGTGCAGGTGCCCAGATCTATCTTACTTATTATGCAAAAGAACTTGCAAAATGCATGGATGAAGGGAGAATCGGCTGATGGGTTTATCAGAAGAATTATTTGACAGAGCGGTAAAGGTAATTCCGGGAGGAGTAAACAGTCCTGTACGTGCCTACGGTGCTATCGGTATTGCACCGAGATTTATCGACCGTGCAGACGGATGCCATATTTATGATGTTGATGGAAAAGAATATGTGGATTATATCGATTCCTGGGGACCGATGATCCTGGGCCATAATTTTCCGGAAGTAAAAGAAAGTGTGCTGAAGGCGTGTGAAAAGGGCCTCAGCTTCGGATGCGCAACTGCAATCGAAGTGGAGATGGCTGAGTTCATCTGTGACCATATTCCACATGTGGATATGGTGCGTATGGTAAATTCCGGTACAGAGGCTGTTATGAGTGCAGTCCGTGTTGCCAGAGGATTTACAGGAAAGAATAAGGTCATTAAATTTGCAGGATGCTATCATGGACACAGTGATGCCATGCTGGTAAGTGCAGGCTCCGGTGTGATGACAAGCGGTGTTCCGGACAGTGCCGGTGTTCCTAAGGGATGCACAGAGGATACCATGACTGCTGTTTATAATGATCTGGACAGTGTACGTGCACTGATGGAGCAGGCTGACGGACAGACTGCTGCTGTTATCGTGGAAGCTGTAGGCGCAAATATGGGTGTGGTTCCCCCGAAAAAGGGGTTCCTGGAAGGTCTGAGAAAGCTCTGCGATGAGTACGGCGCCCTTCTGATCTTTGACGAGGTTATCACTGGTTTCCGTCTGGCTTTTGGCGGTGCTGCAGAATATTTTGGCGTGACCCCTGATCTGGTTACCTATGGTAAGATCATCGGTGCAGGTATGCCGGTAGGCGCATACGGCGGACGCAGAGAGATTATGGAACTGGTTTCCCCTGTGGGAAAGGTTTACCAGGCCGGTACCTTAAGCGGAAATCCTATTGCAATGGCAGCAGGACTGACACAGTTAAAATATCTCTATGAACACCAGGGAATCTATAAAGATCTGGAGGAAAAAGGAAAACGTCTCTATGGCGGTATGGAGAAAATCCTGGCAGAGAAAAATCTGCCTTACCATATCAATTACGTATCTTCCCTGGGAAGCCTGTTCTTTACAGAGCAGGAGGTTGTGGATTATACATCAGCCAAATCTTCAGATACAAAAGCTTTCTCTGAATATTTCAAGGGAATGCTTGCGCAGGGAATCCATATGGCTCCGTCACAGTTTGAGGCAATGTTTTTATCTGTTGCCCATACAGATGAGATCATAGACCAGACACTGGAGGCTGTCAGAAATTATTTTACCAAATAAACAGCAGAGCGCTTATCCGGTATAGAACTTAGCCCAAATTCATTCCAGATTGCCTGCGGCAATAGAATTTTGGCTTGTATGTGAACAGTAACGACAGTAACCCATGAACTGGAAAAAATACATAAAACTGAGTTCCGTAATCTTGTTCTGATTAGGAAAATGTGCTATAATCACCTTATCGTATGACATCGTCCGGCAATATCGGGACGAAAATATTATTGCTCGCTGACAGCAGACGGGAACAGAGTGAGCGATGATAAATAAACTTCAGGACAGCAGGAGGAAAAAAGCATTATGAGTGAAAAGAAATATGTAGCTTATGTGGGTTCTTATACACATGGCTCTTCCAGACAGGGAATCCATGTTTATGATGTTGATGTTGAGAATGGCACTCTTACAGAACGCAGCAGTGTTGAAGTAAGTAATGCATCCCACATGGCTGTTTCAAAGAATGGTAAGTATCTTTATTCTATCGAGGATGAGGGTGTTGCAGTATTTAAACGTGATAAAAATGGTGATCTGTCACGTATCAACAGTGTAAATATTGATGGAATGAGAGGCTGTTTCCTTTCTACAGATGTTGACGGTAAGTATCTTTATGTTGCCGGATATCATGACGGTAAGGTGACTGTTGTACATACTCATAAGGACGGCAGACTTGGAAGCCTGATGGATGGCGTATTCCATACAGGACTCGGAAGTGTTGCAGAGCGTAACTTCCGTCCCCATGTGAACTGTGTTCGTCCGACTCCGGATAATAAATATCTCTGTGCAGTAGATAACGGAATTGATCAGGTGAAGATTTACCGTGTCAACAAATTGCGCAATAAGCTGGAACTGGTAGACATCCTGAGATGTCCGAGAGAGAGCGGCCCGCGTATCATTCGTTTTAGCGATGATGGTAAGTTTGCTTATATTCTCTTTGAACTCAGTAATGAGATCAGGGCTTACAAATATGATGGAAGCGGTAAGGTTCCGGCGTTTGAACTGATCCAGACGATTGAGACAAGTGCGAAGAAGGATGTTCATGATACACATAATGCAGCGTCCGGTCTTTCTCTTGCAAATGATGGCAAGCATCTTTTCTGTACAACAGCAGGTGAGGATACAGTTTCCATGTTTGAGCGTGATGAGGAGACTGGTATGCTGACAAGGAAGTTTACACTTCCGATCAGTGGTGAATATCCGAAAGATCTGGTACTTTTACCGGATGATAAGCATCTGGTGCTGGCTAATCATGCAAGTAATACACTGACTACTTTTACAGTGGATTATGAGAAGAATATTATTGTGATGAACGGTAAGCCGATTAAGATTACAGAGCCAAACTGTATCAGAATCTGGCCGGTTCCGGAAGAATAACAGATTCGTTACATAGAATCAGCAATATAGGCAGATAATAAAATACCTTCATTTGAAACTGAGATCAGCTCAGGATTCAAGTGAAGGTATTTTTGCGTGGATTAATTGGAATTATTTCCGATAAAAATCCCGAACCTTATCCATCTGGGAACTCATATTGACAAAGAGCGCATCCGCCAGTGTGATTGCTGCCATAGATTCTACCACAACCACTGCTCTTGGGACAATGACCGGATCATGTCGGCCATGGATTTCCAGAGAAAGAGGTTCTTTATCTTTGGTTACGGTCTGCTGCGGCTGGCTGATGGATGGGGTTGGCTTGATATGGGCACGAAGTATGATTTCACTGCCGTCACTGATTCCTCCCATGATTCCGCCTGCGTGGTTGGAGGTTTTGATGACTTCACCGTCTTTGACTGTGAATCCATCATTGTCAGTGGAACCGTTTGAGGAAGTCACTGCAATGCCGTCACCGATTTCAACAGCCTTGACTGCACCGATGGACATCAGGGCGTGGGCAAGAAGAGCACTGAGCTTGTCAAAGACAGGCTCGCCAAGTCCGGCAGGTGTTCCGGTAATACGACATTCGATCACGCCGCCTGCACTGTCCTGATTCTTCATACATTCTTCCAGATATTTACCGGCCTTCACTGCTGCCTGTGCGTCCGGCATATAAAATGCATTCTGATGGATTTCTTCTTTATTAAAAGAAGCAATTTCAACAGGTCCGATAGATCTGGTATAGGTGCAGATTGAAATGCCAAGTTCTCCTAATATTTTAGAAGCAATGGCACCTGCTGCAACTCTTCCGATGGTTTCCCGCCCTGAAGAACGTCCGCCGCCTCTGTAGTCGCGGAATCCGTATTTTTGGTCAAAAGTATAGTCTGCATGTCCGGGACGATAGGAGTATGCGATATTTCCGTAGTCTCTGGAGCGCTGATCTGTATTTCTTACCATCAGAGAAATTGGAGTTCCAGTGGTTTTGCCCTCAAAGACACCTGAGAGGATTTCTACCAGATCTCCCTCTTTACGGGCGGTGGTGTATCTGCTCTGTCCGGGTTTTCTTCTGTCGAGGAATTTCTGAATGTCCTCTTCACAGAGAGGAAGGCCTGCCGGGCATCCGTCTATCACAGCTCCGAGAGCTTTTCCGTGGGATTCCCCCCAGGTGGTTACCTTAAATTTATTTCCAAATGATGACTGGCTCATATGATTTGTATCCTTTCCTGTTATTGTATTAGAGCGTGTCTGGAAAATCATTCCCACAATCTGCACGCCCCACTTTGCGGGATATTTCACCTGAATTCAGTTGCCGTAGTTAGAGCGTGTTTGGAAAATCATTCCCACAATCTGTACGCCCCCACTTTACGGGACTTTTATAAATAAATACTACTTTATTATAGCGAAGTGTAAAAGTTTTGTAAACCGAAAGCATTAGAATTGACAAAAATTCATGTTCAAATTATAATGATGTTTGAGTCTTTGTGAAAATAAAGAGTAAACGTAACTGTTCAGTAATCTCTTGCAGAAGCTCTGAATAGTTGCAGATTTATTGTTACTGAGAACAGAGTAAACAGTAACAATCTATTGAGGGGAAATCGAGAAAAAGAAGGGAAGTGTGGATCGTGGTAAGGATTTTTAAGACAATCGATGGCGCTATCCATGAAATACAGGAACCACAGGAGGGCTGTTGGATTGCACTGACGAATCCTACGGCAACAGAAATTTTTGAAATTTCCGAGCAGTTTGGGATAGAGGTGGACGATTTGCGCGCACCTTTGGATGAGGAAGAGCGTTCCCGTATAGAAGTGGAGGACAATTATACCCTTATCCTTGCAGATGTACCTGCGATTGAAGAACGTAACGAGAAGGACTGGTATGTGACCATTCCTCTTGGTATTATCGTGACTCAGAAGATGATCTTTACTGTATGTCTGGAAGACACACAGGTTCTGACAAGATTTATGGAAGGCAGGGTAAGAAACTTTTTTACCTATATGAAAACCAGATTTATTCTGCAGATTTTGTACCGTAATGCCAGCATGTATCTGAGATATCTGCGTATTATAGATAAGAAGAGCGAGCAGATTGAGGAGAAACTTCATTTGTCTACAAGAAATCAGGAATTGATGGAACTTCTGGAACTGGAGAAATCACTGGTATACTTTACCACATCTCTGCGTTCCAATGAGATGGTTCTGGAGAAACTTCTGAAGGTGGAGAGTATCAAGAAATATCCGGAGGATACAGAGCTTCTGGAGGATGTTATCATTGAGAACAAGCAGGCTATCGAGATGGCTAATATTTACAGCGGTATCCTCAGCAGTATGATGGGAACTTTTGCGTCAGTTATTTCCAATAACCTGAACATTGTCATGAAGGTTCTGGCTGTTATTACCATTGTTATGAGTATTCCGACTATTGTTTTCAGTGCGTATGGTATGAACCTGAGTGCTGCGGGAATGCCGTTTTCCAGGACACCATGGGGATTTCTTATCGTTATCATCCTTTCTGTAGTGGCAAGTATTATTGCAGCGATATTTCTTTCCAGGAAGAAGTTTTTCTGATTTTATGTCTGAACTGAGAGGCAGTTATTCGGTGCAGAATTACGCAGAGAAAGCAGATTGTGGATATCCGCTGTAACGAAAGAACGAATAGCATTTTGTGAGAAAAGGAGATTTATGAAATTTATTGACAAACTGGAACGAAAATTTGGAAATCGCGGGATTGAGAATCTTACGATTTATATTATTGTAAGTTATGTACTGGGATATGCATTGATGTATATTAATCCGGGGGCTCTTTCCATGTTGAGTTTGAATGTCTCTGAAATCCTGCATGGTCAGATATGGAGACTTGTTACATGGATTATTTATCCGCCGAGTACGTCATCTGCTTTATGGTTTGTGATTGCGATATTGTTCTTTTATTATCCGATCAGTGCATCGCTGGAACGTACATGGGGATCATTCAGATTTACTGTATATATTTTATCTGGAATGATTTTTACAGTAATTTCTGCGTTTATTTTGTATTTTATCACAGGTGGAGTGTTAGATGCTTATCTGAATGGATCACAGTTTTCAACGTATTATATCAGTTTATCTATTTTTCTGGCATATGCGCTGACATATCCGGATATGAAGGTTTTACTGTACTTTGTAATCCCGATCAAGATGAAGTGGATGGCGATTGTATATGCTGCTCTTGTGGTATATGATATTGTCAGATATTTTATGGGAGGAGCATGGTTTATGGCACTGCCGATCATCGCATCCTTACTGAACTTTATTATTTTCTTCCTTGGTACAAGAAATCTTAACAGATACAATCCGAAGGAAATCCATCGCAGAAATCAGTTTAAGAGAGCAATGGGAGAAAGTAAGACCGTTCCCTTCCCGGGTGGCAGCAAGTCAGGGGAAGTGACGAAGCACAAATGTGCAGTCTGTGGCCGTACAGAGAAAGATGATCCGAATCTGGAATTCCGTTTCTGTTCTAAATGTAACGGAAACTACGAGTATTGTCAGGATCATTTATATACACATATACACAAGAAGTAAGAGGAGAAAAGATTATTATGAAAAAAGTACCATTTGTCACCCTGGATAAACTTCAGGAAATCACCGCGCAGTTTCCTACACCTTTCCATCTTTATGATGAAAAAGGTATCCGCGAGAATGCAAAGGCAGTGAAAGAAGCATTTGCATGGAATAAGGGCTTCAAAGAATTCTTTGCTGTGAAGGCAACTCCAAATCCATTTCTGATCCAGATCCTTCAGGAGTATGGCTGTGGCTGTGACTGTTCTTCCATGACAGAGCTGATGATGTCCAAAGCAATCGGATGCAAAGAGGGAGATATCATGTTTTCTTCCAATGATACACCGGAAGAAGAATTCAAATATGCAAATGAAATCGGCGGGATCATCAATCTTGATGATATCACACATATCGAGAGCGTAGAAAGAGCCGTAGGATATATTCCAAAGGTGATCAGCTGTCGTTATAATCCGGGTGGAGTGTTTAAGATCAGCAACGATATTATGGACAACCCCGGAGATGCCAAATATGGTATGACAACAGAGCAGATTTTTGAAGCATTCAAGATCCTGAAGGAAAAAGGTGCCGAGGAATTCGGTATCCATGCATTCCTTGCAAGCAATACTGTGACAAATGAGTATTATCCGATGCTGGCGAAAGAGATGTTTGAAATGGCAGTGAAACTTCAGAAAGAGACAGGCGCTCATGTGAAGTTTATCAACCTTTCCGGTGGTGTTGGAATCGCTTACAAACCAGATCAGACTCCGAATGATATCAGAGAGATCGGTGAGGGTGTCCGCAAAGTATACGAAGAAGTACTTGTTCCGGCCGGAATGGGTGATGTTGCAATCTATACAGAGATGGGACGTTTCATGATGGGACCGTATGGCTGCCTGGTAACTAAGGCAATCCATGAGAAGCATACTCATAAAGAATATATTGGTGTGGATGCGTGTGCTGTAAACCTGATGCGTCCGGCAATGTATGGCGCATACCATCATATCACTGTTATGGGAAAAGAAGACCAGCCATGTGATCATATGTATGATGTGACAGGTTCTCTCTGCGAAAACAATGATAAGTTTGCAATTGACCGCTATCTTCCGAAGGTTGATATGGGAGATCTTCTTGTGATCCATGATACAGGAGCTCATGGTTTTGCCATGGGATATAACTACAATGGTAAACTGAAATCTTCTGAGATCCTTCTCCATGAAGATGGAAGTTTCGAGATGATCCGCCGTGCCGAGACACCGAAGGATTATTTCGCAACATTTGACTGCTTCCCGATTTATGAGAAATTACTGGAAGATATGGAATAATGCTGTGATTATTCTGTAATTTACTGTCTTGTGGTATTGCCGGGGCAGATATGACATAAAAACACACAAAAAGAAAGGTACTGATCTGTGCATGATGCTGGAAGGTTAGTGCCTTTCGTTTTGCATGGAGAAACAGTGATTTCAGAAGAATGTACTGTAAAAATTTTGTCTGTTCGGAGGTAGACGTATGATTAAATATGAATATGAAACAGGAATGTGTAAACAACTGCATTACAATGGTCTGTGGAGTGTACAATATGAGGGTGTTCCCGGACATTTTAAAAAAGTAAAGATGGTCTGTCCCTGCATCAGAGACGAATGTGATCAGAATTGTGAAGTGTTTAAGAACATACCGGAAATAAAAGCAGCAGATCAGGAATGGCATATGAGAGATGAGAGATAGAATAATGGGAGATAAGAAAAAAGAATACAGAGACAAAAGAACAGGCATGCAGACTGTAAGGTCTGTCATATTTGCTATTGTGCTTATAATTACAGGTTTTACCAGTATAATATCTGTGGCAGATAATACTTATGCAGCAGACGAATATCGAGTGCATAAATCTGAGGTGGTTGTAAAGACCGGTGCCACTTATACAGTAAAGATCCTGAATCATGATACAAAAGTGAGTCCAAAGAAGTTTAAATGGACCAGCAGTAACTCAAAATGTGTAAAGGTTATAAATGGCAGGATATATGGTTTAAAGCCCGGACATGCAACGATCACAGCACAGATGAGTGGACTGAAAGTAAACTGCGAGGTTTTTGTCTGTAATAAAACGGAAACAGTTCTTTTTAAGAAATACAAAAAACAGGTGAAAGTAACGGCAGGAAAGACAATTATTCTGGAGCCGCAGAAGTATGGAAAAAGGCTGACTTATACTTCTTCTGATAAAACGGTGGCAACTGTATCAAAGAAAGGAAAAGTTACTGCAAAAAAGGCGGGAAATGTCAAAATCACCAGTGTTTCTTATGGTATTGACAGATATGTATCAGAGATAGAAGTGATCGTCCTGCCGGCAGCGTCAGAAACTCCGGAAATTACGCCTACACTGACGCCGGATGAACCAGCACCATCTGTGACCCCGGAGCCGACGGTAACGGTCACGCCAACTCCGAAAATCACACCTGCACCGGAAGATGAGGAAAAGTTCCGGAAACCCCTGGATGGAGTTACTCATTATATTTTGCACAGAGGTGAACAGACAGAAGCACCTGAGAATTCCGTGCCTGCCTTTGAGATGGCAGGACGCAATGGGGCGGAGTTTGTGGAGACAGATGTGAGAGAGACCGCAGATGGAGTTCTGGTTGTCTCTCATGATGATTCTTTGCTGCGGATGTGCGGGGAGGACAGGCTTATTTCAGAGATGACTTATGAGGAGATAAAGCAGTATCCGATTATAAATGGAAGAAATGCTTCGCAGTATCCGGATAATCTTATTCCTACACTGGAACAGTATATTGCATGCTGCAATAAGTACTCTGTGACGCCGGTGATTGAAATAAAGTCAATCCGTACGGAAGAAGCCATGAATTTGTTCATGCAGCTTCTGACTGAATCACAGAAAGAGCCGGTACTCATCTGTTTCCGCATAGAAACACTTGGTAAACTGCGTGAGATGGGATTTACAGGGAAATTGCAGTGGATTCGTACAGTGCGCGTGAATGCTTCTATGATACAGCAGTGTAAGAAATATGATCTGGACATAAGTGCAGAGTATAAAAATATCAGTATGAATGATATCAACAATGCTCATCAGAATGGAATCCGCATATCCGTATGGCTTTGCCGGAATGAAGATATGGTAGACATTTTCAGGAAAATGGGTGCGGATTATATCACGTATGAGAAGTGGAATACAGATGAAGTAAAAATGCGTTACTATTCACATAGCACTATCCCGCGAGGTGTTTTGGCATGAATATGCCAAAATCCCGAGACATACAAGCCAAAATTCTATTGCCGTAGGCAATCTGGAATGAATTTTGGCTAAGTTACTGAGAACGGAGTGAACAGTAACAAAAATACGACAGGATTAGCAGAAAATCAAGGTAGACATTTAGCAGAAAAATAAGTAAAATACAAGATGTAGATATAAATTGTAAGCAGAACAGTAACACAAATGTCGTAAGTATTTAACAGTTCACTATTGCTATAAGAAAGGACTGAACAGTTGTATATATTTTATATACTGCTGAAAAAGAGGAGGAGAGAGTAATGAAAAAAATAGCAGCTATGGTGCTGGCAGGTGTTCTGGCAGCAGTTCCGGTCAGTACGACCGGTGCAGCGGAATTTCAGGATGGAGCAGATACACAGAATTTCATCTTGGCAGCCGGAGAGGAAACTTCAACAGACACAGATGAAAGCAAAGGGATAAGTGCAAATGACAGTGTCGTTGAAGGACTTGACAAACCTCTGGTTTTCTATCCCAACACTTACTATAAATTTAATGTGACCGGTGCCGGAACGCAGAATACGAATCCTGTTGAGGGAGATGCCAGATGGACACCATTATACTGGAGTCTTTCTCTCAAACCGCAGGAAAGCGATATTCACAGGAAATGGGAAATCGGTTCTGCAAAGGGTATTTATACAAAGGTGGAACGTGCATACAATATATATATCTTTTTCCAGAGAGAAGAATATACAGGAGGTATATGGGAGAAAAACGATATTGTACAACCTGTGAGATATCAGTTCAATGCAGCTCCGTTAACTGAACAGGATGGAAGCTATAAGTACCTGATAGGTGGAATTGGCTATAAGATTTTAAATGAAAGAGAAGTAAGCGTTACAGGTCTTGCTGCGGAATATAATGTGATACAAATTCCGGCTACAGTTGTGATCAATGATAAAGTTTATAAAGTAACTACAATTGACAAGAATGCCTTCAGCGGGAACAAAGAAATTACAGATGTTATTTTTGGAAATAATGTAATAACGATTGGAAAATATGCGTTCAGCCAGTGCCCGAATCTGCGGAACATAAGATTTGGCAGCAGAGTAAAAAGAATTGGCAGCAACGCATTTGCACAGTGTACAAAACTGCGAAATTTCATACTTCCTGCCAGTGTCAGACATATAGATGCCAGAGCTTTTTACCAGTGCCCGGCGGTCAAAGTGATCAGGATCAACAGTACAGCACTGAACTATGTTGGAAAAAAAGCTTTTGCGGTCAACAAAACCGTAACTATCAGACTTCCTGAGAAGCTGTTTGCTAGATATCAGAAACTGATCAAGGCAAGCAATGTGTATTCTAAAACGAGGTTTGTGAAATATTAAAAAAAACTCAAAAATGCCCTTGCCATTTCGACAAAAACGTGATATGATAATACTCGTTTCAATGCCGGCATGTCGGAATGGCAGACGAGGCAGACTCAAAATCTGTTGTGGGCAACCACGTGTGGGTTCAAGTCCCACTGCCGGCATTAAAAAGTAAGCGAAGCCTTTGTTTGTGAAGGTTTTCGCTTTTTTTATTTGCCGTATTAAACAGTTCAGATAATTCTAAAATCTTTATGAAATTTATCTCGCTTTTCTTGAAAAAGAGATGAATAAGTGATATGGTACATCATAACAAAACGAAATGGAGGAAAAGCCAATGAACCTTGATAATAAAAAGCCTGGCAGAAAACCGCTTTATGTATATTATATCATTGCGGCAGTTATTATCATTCTTCTGAATGTGCTGTTACTTCCTGCAATTGAGGGACGAAAGGTACAGACGACTGATTACAGTACTTTCCTGACAGGAGTAGAGAAGGATTACGTTAAGACAGTAGAAATTCAGGATGATTATATTTATTATGTAGCAGAGAGTGACGGACAGGAGGGTTATTTCAGAACTGTCAAGATGAATGATCCTGACCTTGTAGACCGTTTGCATGATGCAAATGTCAAGTTCGGTGCAGCAGCACCACAGCAGACATCTATCTGGATCAGTCTGATCGCAGGATATGTACTGCCGATTGCCATCTTTATCCTTCTTGGAAGGTGGCTCAGCAAGAAGATGATGAGTTCCATGGGCGGAGGTCCCGGTGGGGCAATGTCATTTGGAAAGAGTAATGCGAAAGTATATGTGAAATCATCTACGGGAATCAAATTCTCAGATGTAGCGGGAGAGGACGAAGCCAAGGATCTTCTGACAGAAATCGTAGATTATCTTCATAACCCGCAGAAATACAGAGAAATCGGTGCATCTATGCCGAAAGGAGCCCTTCTTGTAGGCCCTCCGGGTACAGGTAAAACACTTCTTGCAAAAGCGGTAGCCGGTGAAGCGGAAGTTCCGTTCTTCTCCATTTCCGGTTCTGAATTCGTGGAAATGTTTGTTGGTATGGGCGCTGCCAAGGTGCGTGATCTTTTCAAACAGGCGAATGAGAAAGCTCCATGTATTGTATTTATCGATGAGATTGACACAATTGGCAAGAAACGTGATGGTGCCGGATTTACAGGCGGCAATGATGAGCGCGAGCAGACTCTGAACCAGCTGCTTACAGAGATGGATGGTTTTGACGGCTCCAAAGGTGTTGTGATCCTTGCGGCAACCAACAGACCGGATTCCCTTGATCCCGCACTTCTTCGTCCCGGACGTTTTGACAGACGTATTCCTGTTGAACTTCCGGATTTAAAAGGACGTGAGGAAATCCTTAAAGTCCATGCAAAGAAGATTAAGATCGCAGATTCCGTACGTTTTGATGAGATTGCGAAAGCTGCAGCCGGAGCTTCCGGTGCAGAACTTGCAAATATTGTCAATGAAGCAGCACTTCGTGCAGTACGTGACGGCAGAAAATTTGCCACTCAGGCAGATTTTGAGGAGAGTATCGAGGTAGTTATCGCAGGATATCAGAAGAAGAACAGAGTTCTTTCCAATAAAGAAAAACTGATAGTTGCTTATCATGAAATCGGACATGCGCTGGTTGCAGCAAAGCAGACCGAATCTGCACCGGTCCACAAGATCACTATTATTCCGCGTACATCAGGAGCACTCGGATATACCATGCAGGTAGATGACGGAGATCATTATCTGATGACAAAGGAAGAACTTGCAAATAAGATAGCGACCTTTACAGGCGGTCGTGCCGCTGAGGAACTGATCTTCCACTCTATTACAACCGGAGCATCCAATGATATCGAACAGGCGACTAAGCTTGCAAGAGCAATGATCTCCAGATATGGTATGAGTGAAGACTTCGATATGGTTGCCATGGAGAATGTGACAAATCAGTATCTGGGCGGAGACTCCAGCTTAAGCTGTTCTTTTGAGACACAGACTCTTCTGGATAAGAAGGTTGTGGAGCTTGTCAGGATGGAACACCAGAAAGCACTGAAAATCCTTCAGGACAATATCGGAAAGCTCCATGAACTTGCAAAATATCTGTATGAGCATGAGACAATTACAGGTGAGGAATTTATGAAGATCCTGAATGCACCTGTACAGGTTCCCACTGTAGTGGCAGAATCTGAAAGTAATACAAAGTCTGAGAACAATGCAGAATCCGAAAACAGTACAGAAGCTGATGCAGATACATCTTCCGGGAAAGTGAATCTGCAGAAGTGATATTTTCTCAAGATATACAAGCCAAAAGTCCATTGCCACAGGCAATCCGGAAATTTGGTTATGTCACTGAAAACTGAGTGAACAGCAATGAAAGCAGCAGAGGCGATTTGAGCTTCTGCTGCTTTTCCTTGCCAATTAACTCCGGTTCGGTTATAATTCGTAATAGTGAACGCAGCATCCTGGATGTTTTTTGGAAGAAAGAAGGGAATGAAGATGGATTGCCGAACTGCAGAAGGAATGGTGAGTAGTTATATTAAACATGATCTTCCACTAAATGAACTGGAAGAGTTTCTCGATCATGTACAGAATTGTTCTTCCTGTTATGATGAACTGGAAACATATTTTATTGTACATGAGGTAACACAGCAGCTTGATGATGACAGCAGCGATTCGGTTCTGGATTTCAAAAAACTGCTGGAACAGGATATCCGGAAATCCAGAAGATATATCCGCAAGAAGAAAGCCAGTTGGCTGATGTTTGGAGTAAGTATATGCCTTCTGATCGCTACGATTGCGGCAATATTGATTTTTGTAATGATGGAGACAAATTACATTCTATAAAGACACTGGAGGATTTTATGAGCGAAAAAATATTACTGATTGACGGACACAGTATTCTGAACAGAGCTTTTTATGGTCTGCCGGATCTTACAAATTCAGAAGGAAAACACACAGGGGCAGTATATGGTTTCCTGAATATTCTTTTTCGGACGATCGAGGAAGAGAAGCCTCAGTATCTGACAGTGGCATTTGACCTGAAGGCACCGACTTTCCGCCATAAGATGTTTGAAGCATACAAGGGAACACGTAAACCCATGCCTGAAGAACTGAGAGAGCAGGTACCGCTGATCAAAGAAATGCTTACTGCAATGGGTGTGAATGTTGTGACAAAAGAAGGCTACGAAGCGGATGATATTCTGGGAACTCTGGCCAGGAAAAGCGAAGCGGCAGGAATGGATGCGACAATCCTTTCCGGTGACAGAGATCTGCTTCAGCTTGCGACAGATAAGGTTATGATCCGTTTGCCAAAGACTGTAAGAGGCAAGACTACCATAGAGGATTACCATACACAGCAGGTGATCGAGAAATATCAGGTGACACCTCCCCAGATTATTGAGTTAAAGGCTCTGATGGGAGACAGTGCGGATAATATACCGGGAATCCCGGGAGTAGGTGAGAAGACTGCCACAAAGATTATTGTGGAGTATGGAAGTATTGAGAATGCTCATGAACATTTGGAAGAGCTGAAGCCAAACAGAGCCAGGGAATCAATGAGAGAACATTATGATATGGCGCAGATGAGCAAGGCTCTGGCTACGATCTGTACGGACAGTCCCATAGAGTTTTCGTATGAAAAGGCAAAACTGGGAAATCTTTATACAAAAGAAGCTTTCCTTCTCTGCAGACAGCTGGAATTTAAGAATCTGCTTAGCCGTTTTGACTCTGCGGCAGTACAGGAAGATACGCTGGAACAGGAGTTTTTCACATGTGCAGACCTGGCAGGCTGTGAAGCGCTGTTTGCGAAAGCGGAAGCAGGAAAGACAGCGGGTGTTTCTCTGGTTACAGAGAATGGCAGGGTATTTGGTGCAGGACTTGCGCTGAATGAAGAGGAAATTTATTATATTCCTGTAGAAGGGATGATCACAGAAGGTTATCTCTGCGGAAAATTGGAAGGGCTCCTTCATAAAGTATCTGAATCCAACACAGAGAATATTATGAAATCTAATACAGATGATGTGAAGAAGGATCCGGAAAATGAGATATCTGATGTCAATACAGACGGTACTCTGAAATATGATAAAAAATGTGTATGTGCATTGGATGTAAAGGCATTACTCAAGCATATAAAATCTGATGATCCGATGGCTGTATTTGATGCAGGTGTGGCTGCATATCTGCTGAATCCTCTGAAATCCTCCTATACTTACGATGATATGGCAAAGGAATATCTGAATGGTCGTATCCTGCCTGCAAGAGAGGAACTTCTTGGAAAGAAAACAGTGGAAAAAGCATGGGAGGAGAGTGCAGAGGGGCTTGCAGCATGGGCCTGCTACATGGCCTATACAGCACTTGCCTGCCGGAAACCCATGTGTGAAGCACTGCGTGATACAGGTATGTGGAATGTATATACACAGATTGAGCTTCCGCTGATCTTTACTCTTGATTCCATGGAAAAATGGGGAATCAGCGTGAAGAGTGAAGAACTGAAAAGCTACGGTGAGAAACTAAGTGTACGTATTGGAGAACTGGAGAAGCAGATCTGGCAGCAGGCAGGGGAAGAGTTTAATATCAATTCTCCGAAACAGATGGGAGTGATCCTGTTTGAAAAGCTTGGCCTTAAGGGTGGAAAGAAAACAAAGACAGGTTATTCCACAGCGGCAGATATTCTGGAAAAGCTTGCACCGGAGTATCCCATTGTAAAGGATATTCTGGAGTACCGTCAGCTTGCGAAACTGAAATCTACTTATGCAGACGGGCTTGTTGGTGAGATCGCAGAGGACGGCAGGATTCATTCTACTTTTAATCAGACAATTACAGCAACAGGAAGGATCAGCAGCACAGAGCCGAATCTTCAGAATATCCCTGTAAGAATGGAGCTTGGAAGACTGATCCGTAAGGTATTTGTTCCGGAAGAGGGATATGTATTTCTGGATGCGGACTATTCCCAGATCGAGCTTCGCGTTCTGGCGCATATGTCAGGGGATGAGAAACTGATCCAGGCATATAAAGAAGCCCAGGATATCCACAGACATACAGCATCAGAGGTATTCCATGTGCCCTTTGATGAGGTGACAGATCTGCAGAGGAGAAATGCCAAGGCAGTAAATTTTGGAATCGTTTATGGGATCAGTTCCTTTGGGCTCAGCCAGGATTTAAGTATCACACGAAAAGAAGCAGCAGAATATATTGAAAGATATTTTGAAACTTATCCAAAGATCAAAGGATTCCTTGACGGACTGGTGGAAGAGGGAAAAGAAAAAGGATATGTGACTACCATGTTTGGCAGACGCAGGCCGATCCCGGAACTGAAATCCGGTAATTTTATGCAGAGGTCTTTTGGGGAGCGAGTAGCCATGAACTCTCCAATACAGGGAACTGCGGCGGATATCATTAAAATTGCAATGAACCGTGTGTACAGACGATTAAAGGATGAGAATCTTAAATCCCGTCTTGTACTTCAGGTACACGATGAACTTCTGATAGAGACCTGTAAAGAGGAAATCCCGCAGGTTTCTGCTATTCTTGAAGAAGAGATGAAAGGTGCCGCAAAGCTTTCCGTAGAACTGGAAGTCGATATGCATCAGGGTAATAACTGGTATGAGGCGAAGTGATGATGATAACAATAGGAATTACCGGCGGAGTGGGTGCCGGAAAAAGTACAGTGCTTGATTTTCTTGAAGAAAAGTATCAGGCATATGTGATGAAAGCAGATGAGATCGGGCATCTGGTGATGGAGCCGGGGCAGTCCTGTTATGAACCGGTGATTGCACTATTTGGAAGACAAATCATAAAAAATGATAAAACTATTGACCGCAGACAGGTTTCGGATGTAGTATTTTCACATCCAGAGCTTCTGGAGAAATTAAACCAGATCATCCATCCGGCTGTGAAACAGTACATCAGAGAGCAGTTAGCTGTAAAGAAACAGCAGGAACAGAAGATATGTGTGGTGGAAGCTGCACTCCTTCTGGAAGATCATTATCAGGAGTTTTGCGATACGATATGGTATATTCATACGGATGAAGAGATCCGTATCAGGAGACTGATGGAGAACCGCGGTTATACAAGAGAGAAATCAGTCAGTATCATTGCCAGTCAGGCACCGGAGACTTTTTTTCGGGAAAATGCAGACTATGTTGTGGTAAATAACGGAGATTTTGCACAGACCAGACGGCAGATTGAGGAAGGAATCAGAAAATATGAGACTTTGTAGCATTGCCAGCGGAAGCAGCGGAAACTGTATTTATGTGGGCTCAGATAATACCCATCTTCTGGTGGATGTAGGCATCAGCGGAAAAAGAGTAGAACAGGGATTGAATTCTCTGGAATTGACAGGAAAAGATATTGATGGTATCTTGATTACACATGAACATTCGGATCATATCAAAGGTCTGGGCGTGATCGCAAGGAAACATCATATACCGGTTTATGCGACAGAAGGAACTGTGGAAGCTTTATCTCACATGAATCTTGGAAAAATGCCGGAAGGGATTTTTCGTGAGATACACGAAGATGAGCCTTTTGAGATTAATGATCTGACAGTGAATCCTTTTACGATCCCTCATGATGCTGCACAGCCCGTAGGATACCGGGTAGAGTGTGGAGAGCATTCTGTGGGGATTGCTACAGACCTTGGAAAATATAATGAGTACATAGTCGGTAATCTGCAGAATCTGGATGCGCTTCTTCTGGAAGCAAATCATGACATCCGTATGCTGCAGGTTGGAAAATATCCCTATTATCTGAAACAGAGAATCCTTGGAGACAGGGGACATCTTTCCAATGAGAATGCAGGCAGGCTTTTATGCAGGCTGCTGCATGACAATATGAAAGGGATTTTCCTTGGACATCTGAGCAGGGAAAATAACTATGAGGAACTGGCATATGAAACCGTCTGTTCAGAAGTAACCTTAGGTGACAACCCTTATAAGTCGCGTGATTTCAGAATTCAGGTGGCACAGAGGGATTGCATATCAGAAGTAATTACAGTGTAGAAAGGACAAAGAACTTATGAAAAAGACAATCATCACAGTAGTAGGAAACGATACCGTAGGAATTATTGCAAAGGTTTGTACTTATCTTGCAGACAATAATGTAAACATTCTTGATATCTCCCAGACCATCGTACAGGGATATTTCAACATGATGATGGTAACAGATGCCAGCAAATGTGAGAAAGACAACGGAGTTCTTGCCAAAGAACTGGAAGCCCTTGGAGATAAGATCGGTGTAGTGATCCGCTGCCAGCATGAAGATATCTTCAATGTAATGCACAGAATCTGAGAAAATCTAAGCAGGTAAGCCACTGAGGGACTTTCCTGTATCAGATTGCCTGAAAAATGCTGAGAGAACATACAAGGGAGAAAAACAAAATGATCAATATTTTTGAAGTAAATGAAACGAATAAAATGATCGAGCAGGAGAATCTGGATGTGCGTACCATTACTATGGGTATCAGCCTTCTGGACTGTATTGACAGTGATCTTGCTGTTTTAAATGAGAAAATCTATAAAAAGATCACAACCTGTGCAAAGGATCTGGTATCTACAGGTGAGGCTATTTCCGGTGAATATGGAATTCCGATCGTAAATAAAAGAATTTCCGTAACTCCGATCGCATTGATTGGCGGAGCTGCATGTAAGACAAAGGAAGATTTTGTAACTATTGCAGAAACTCTGGATAAGGCTGCCAAGGTGGTAGGCGTAAACTTTATCGGCGGTTATTCTGCACTGGTAAGCAAGGGAATGACTCCTGCTGAGAGACTTCTGATCGAATCTATCCCACAGGCTATGGCGAATACAGAGCGTGTCTGCAGTTCTGTAAATGTTGGATCTACACGTACAGGTATCAATATGGATGCTGTTAAGCTGATGGGTGAGATCGTTCTGGAAACAGCGAAAGCTACCAAAGATCAGGATTCCCTGGGATGTGCGAAGCTGGTTGTATTCTGTAATGCACCGGATGATAACCCGTTTATGGCAGGTGCTTTCCATGGTGTGACAGAAGCAGACACTATCATTAACGTTGGTGTCAGCGGACCTGGCGTTGTTAAGACTGCGCTGGAACAGGTAAGAGGTAAGGATTTTGAAACTCTTTGTGAGATGATCAAGCGTACTGCCTTCAAGGTAACACGTGTTGGTCAGCTGGTAGCACAGGAGGCTTCCAGACGTCTTGGTGTTAAGTTTGGTATCGTGGATCTGTCTCTGGCTCCTACTCCTGCAATTGGTGACAGTGTTGCTGAGATCCTTGAGGAGATTGGTCTGGAGCATGCAGGTGCACCGGGCACAACAGCAGCGCTTGCTCTGTTAAATGACCAGGTTAAGAAGGGTGGAGTTATGGCTTCTACAGCAGTTGGTGGTTTGAGTGGTGCATTTATTCCGGTCAGCGAGGATCAGGGTATGATCGATGCGGTGAATGCAGGGGCACTGACTCTTGAGAAGCTGGAAGCTATGACTTGTGTATGTTCTGTAGGTCTTGATATGATTGCAATTCCCGGAGATACGAAGGCTTCTACGATTGCGGGTATTATTGCGGATGAGTCTGCAATTGGTATGGTGAATCAGAAGACTACGGCGGTTCGTCTGATCCCGGTAATTGGTAAGGGGGTTGGCGAAGTGGTTGAGTTCGGTGGACTGCTTGGTTATGCACCGATCATGCCGGTGAATCAGTTCTCCTGTGATGCGTTTGTGCAGCGTGGCGGAAGGATTCCGGCACCGATCCATAGCTTTAAAAACTGATAAAAAAGGCCAGAAACTTCGGAAAAGGGGAGTTTCTGGCTCTTTTTATGTTCAAGAGGGACGCGGAGCGGAAAATATTTTGTCTGGGGTGCGGTTTCGGAGCCTAAGATATTCTAAGTTTCCATAAATCTGCTAAAAGCATGAGCCGTCTTGTCAAACTCGCTCCGTTGCAAACTTCGCTCAGACAGTGATGCAGCCAGCTCATAACGCAGATTTCTGAAAACTAAGAATATCTAAGACTCCTGCAAATGCACCCCAGACAAAATATTTTCCGCTCCGCTGGTATCTGGTTTTAACTATAGCAATTAAAGAGATTCCAGAATATTGAGGAGTCGGGTGTTGTCTTCGGGGTGCATGATGCAGAAGCGGATGTATTCGCCGTCCAGGCATTCGAAGGAGGAGCAGTCACGGATCATGAGACCCTGACGGATGCAGGCGTCGAAGACGTCCCGGGAGGTCAGGCCGGGCTTCTGGATTTTCAGGAGGAGAAAGTTGGCGTAGGCCGGGTAGGTTTTGTAAGTGGGGATATTCTCCAGTGCTTTGAGCAGGCGGGTGCGTTCTGAGAGAATGAGGTCTCGGGTCTGGCGGATGTAGTTTTTGTCCTTGAGCATCAGCTCGCCGGCCAGGGCTCCCAGACTGTTGAGGGACCATGGTACCTGTTTTTCTTTCATTTTTTTGAGAAATTCCAGGTTCCCGGTGATTCCGTAGCCAAGACGCATACCTGGGGCTGCGTAGAATTTTGATACGCCGCGCAGAATCATAAGGTTCGTGAATTCTCTGGTAAGGCTGACAGCAGTGATCTCATTGATATCCGGGGCAAATTCTACATAAGTTTCGTCGATCATCACGAAAATGTTCCGCTCATTGCAGAAGGAAACGATTCTGCGCAGGTCATTTATGCTAATTGCAGATGAGGTAGGATTATTTGGGTTGCAGAGGATGAGAAAATCGTATTTTCCATCCAGGGTGTGACAAAGATCATCTACATTGAGGACAAAGTTATCCTCTTCGCGCAGATGGTAATATTCCTGTGTACTTCCGGAGAAGGAGAGTTCCCTGGAGTATTCTGAATAGGTCGGACCCAGGATAAGGGTATGCTTTGGATTTCGTTCCTGAATCAGCAGTGCGATCAGTTCGCTGGAACCATTTCCGGGCAGGATGAATTCAGCAGGAATATTACAATATTCTGAAATTGTGCTGCGAAGTGAAGTATAATCTCTGTCTGGATAAGAAGACAGGATATCCAGCCGTCCTGCAAGCTGTTCCTTTACATGCTCGGAAAGCCCCAGCGGATTTACATTAGCCCCAAACTTCACAATTTCCTCCGGCTTAAGCTGATAGACCTCACATATTTTCTCAATATCACTCCCATGAAAAACCATTTTTGCTGTTGACATATAATATCCCTCATTTCTATATAATCTAATCTATATAAACTTAAAATCACTACATAGCAGATCACAGATCTTTTCTGAACATTATTTTAACACTTATCACATCGTTCTGTAAACATCACTGTTTACATATTGCTATCCTGAAATATACAGGTCCCAATATCATTGCAGCAGGCATTTAACAGAAGGCAAGTCCCCACCCACTGCTTATTGCTTTTCGCAACCACCGCAGGAGATTTACTTGATTCGATTAAATAAGTCTCCTGCGGTGGTGCAGAAAGCAAGCAATTCAGCATGCTGTCGAAAAGGAAATATATGTTAATCCGCCAGTACACAGCGAAGGAATGGGAAGGGATTTCGGGCGCATTTGAGGGTTCATAGTAATTCTTGGTATTTGGGAAGTTGCGTTATTCAAAAAAATCTCACTGTCTGAGCGAAGCGAGTTTGAGATTTTTTTGAATGTTTTTAGCAACTTCCCAAATGCCCTAGAATTACATGGTTCCGAAACTAAGCCCGAAATCCCTTCCCATTCCTTCGCGTCCCTTTTGGGAAAAAATAAAAAATAAACCTCTTGACATATCTGCATTAGCGTGGTAAAGTAAACACATCAAAACCGATGAGAAAGAAGAGTAAACAACCAAGAATCATTCCAGAGAACGGCAATTGGTGGGAAGCCGTATGAAACTGATTGTTGAATGGCCTTTCGAGGGCGGTCCGAAATCTTGATAAGCGTGAGAGTAGGCACCGACGGGAACCGAACCCGTTATAAATCAGGAGTGTATGTTTGTACATGAGAAAGTGGACGATTCGTCAATTTGAGTGGTACCGCGATAATAAGATTCTTATTACCGTCTCAAGCAACAGATAGCTTGTGGCGGATTTTTTTATATATAAAGAGAATCTGTTATATGGCACCCCCTGTAATGCAGGAAAATCTGCTGATGGCAGGTGGGTATCACAGCAGTTGACACATCCGGGAAAAAGAGGAATCCGGGGAGTTCTTTCTCACAGACAGTAACAAGGGATTGACAAACATCCCTGAGACTATGGCAGTTAAAAAACCATGAACTGCTAAATAAGATGTAGAGAGAGGAAAAAAGACTATGAAAAAAAGAGTATTAGCAATCGCAGCAACAGCAATGGCAACTATGATGATGGCATCACCGGTTATGGCACAGGATTTCAAGATTGGTATCTGCAATTATGTAGATGACGCTTCCTTGAATCAGATCGTAGACAATATCCAGTCCCGTCTGGAAGAAATCGGCAAGGAAAAAGACGTAAATTTTGATGTGTCCTATGATAACTGTAATGCAGATGCCAATGTTATGGAACAGATCATTTCTGATTTTCAGGCTGATAATGTAGATTTGATGGTAGGTATTGCAACACCTGTAGCAATGCGTATGCAGTCCGCAACAGAAGGAACCGATACACCGGTTGTATTTTCCGCAGTGTCTGATCCTGTAGGAAGCGGTCTTGTAGAGGATCTGGATGCACCTGGAGCAAACATTACAGGTACAAGCGATTATCTGGATACAGCATCCATCATGAAACTGATCCAGGCAGTGAACCCGGACGTAAAGAAAATCGGACTTTTATACGATATCGGACAGGATTCTTCTACAACAGCCATCCAGGAAGCCAAGGATTATCTGGATAAAGAAGGCATCGAATATGTAGAGCGTACAGGTACTACAACAGATGAGGTACAGCTTGCAGCAGATGCACTGGTGGCAGATGGCGTAGATGCAGTATTCACACCAACTGACAACACAATTATGACAGCAGAGCTTTCTATCTATGAGAAATTCATTGATGCAGGTATCCCACAGTATACAGGAGCTGACTCCTTTGCACTAAACGGTGCATTTGTCGGATACGGTGTTGATTATGCAAACCTTGGACAGAAGACAGCAGATATGATCGCAGACATCCTTATGAATGATGCAGATCCTGCAACAACACCTGTTGAAACTTTTGATAATGGTACTGCAACAGTAAATACAGAAACCTGCGAGGGACTTGGACTTGATCTTGAAACTGTTAAAAAAGATTTCGAGCCGTTATGCACACAGGTAAATGAGATCGTTACAGCAGAGAGCTTTGATGATGTAGAGAAATAATAAGGATATTCGGACAGCATTTTGAATAAATTCAGAATAAGTTCTGGGTTTATGGAATCCATTGTGCCGGTTGAAAAGACTGATATATTTTCTGGATTAAAATGAACAGCAGCAGATATTTTCTGTTGCTGTTCATTGAATGTAATAAAATAAATACAAACTGGAGGAAATCATCGTGACTATTGCGACTATACTCTCTCTTGGAGAGACCGCACTGAAACTTGGCCTGATCTGTTCATTGACAGTTCTTGCCCTGTTTCTCAGTTATTCCATGCTGAATGTCTGTGACCTCTCCACTGATGGCTGTTTCACACTGGGAGCAGCAGTGGGAGCAGCAGTGGCAGTCAGCGGACATCCTTTTTTATCAATTTTTGCAGCTATGGCTGCAGGTATATGCTCGGGCTTTGTGACAGCCATACTTCAGACAAAGCTGGGCGTTGACAGCCTTCTTGCAGGAATTATTGTTAATACGGCTCTTTATTCTGTGAATATTGCAGTGATGGGAGGTTCCTCCCTGATCAATATGAACAGAACAGAGACGGTATTTTCCATGATGAAAGAAACATTGAAAAGTACACCGCTGAAAGGAAGAGGAGATATTGTAGTTGCTTTCATTGCAGTAGCCATTGTGATTGTCTTCCTTGTATTTTTCTTAAGGACAAGACTTGGCCTGGCAATCAGGGCAACAGGAAATAATGCAGATATGGTAAAATCCTCATCTATTAATCCGGTATTTACTACGATTGTAGGTCTCTGTGTTGCCAACTCCTTCACAGCACTTTCCGGATGTCTTCTGTCTCAGTCACAGAAATCTGTAGATATCAATATCGGACAGGGAATGGTTACCATCGCGCTGGCTTCCCTGCTGATCGGTGGTACGATTCTTGGCAGAGGTGGAATTTTCGTGAGAGCTGTTGGCATGGTACTTGGATCTTTTATTTTCCGTCTGGTATATACCGTCGCACTGAGATTCAATATGCCGGCATTTATGCTGAAACTGGTATCTTCTGTGATCGTTGTGCTGGCTATTTCAGGTCCATATCTGAAAAAACAGTGGCCGCAGATTAAGAGAAGAATGACTCACAGGAAGGGAGTACAGTGATTTATGCTGAAGATTGAACATATTTCCAAGACTTTTAATCCGGGTACGGTAAACGAGAAACAGGCCATCAGAGATTTATCCCTGAATCTGGAGAAGGGCGATTTTGCAACGATCATCGGTTCCAATGGAGCTGGTAAATCCACTCTGTTTAATGCGATCTGTGGAGATTTTCTTACAGATTCCGGTGTGATCATGCTGGATGGACAGGACATTACTTTTATGCCCCAGCATGTACGTGCAAAGACCATCGGTCGCCTGTATCAGGATCCTATGAGGGGAACTGCACCTGGAATGACTATAGAAGAGAATCTGGCACTTGCAGCAGGGAAAGGCGGATGGCTTTCCCATGTGTCCAGACAGGAGAAAGAGCGATTCCATGAAGAGCTGAAACTTCTGGATATAGGACTTGAGAAACGTATGACTCAGCCGGTAGGACTTCTCTCCGGTGGACAGAGACAGGCGCTGACACTTCTCATGGCAACCATGAATCCGCCCAAGCTTCTGCTTCTGGATGAGCATACAGCAGCCCTTGACCCGGGCACAGCAGAGAAAGTACTGAATCTTACGAAACGAATTGTAGAGGAACATCAGCTTACCTGTCTGATGATCACCCACAATATGCAGTCGGCCCTTGATCTGGGAAATCGAATTCTGATGATGGATTCCGGAGATATTGTGCTGGATATCCATGAAGAAGAAAAGAAAGGCCTGACAGTGGAAGGTCTTCTGGAGAAGTTTAAGACAGGTGCCGGTAAGATGCTGGATAATGACCGTATTCTTCTTTCCGGAGAAAAGTAATTATAAAAATAACATATAATTGTAAATGAAAGAACCATTATATACAGAAGTTATAGTTGTTGCCTGAAGCATACAGCCATGTTTTCTGATATAATGGTTCTTTTTGTCTGGTAGCGACTCTATTGCCTGCTGTAATCTACAGAAGGCTCCTGCTCTGGTTTGAGTGTGATAAGCTTGCTCCCAACCGCTGCTGCGATGAATATCCAGATAAACATTTTAACCGGGAAGCAGAGGAAGAGAAGCATGGTTACTGCCAGTGGCTTTTTCATAATTCCGCCCAGAAGTGACGCAGTAACGATTGCAGCTCCAAATACCACATGTCCCCCGTCTGGCCCGCAAGTCAACATTGCCACGCCGTATCCCATACATACTCCGGCAAAGATGACAGGGAAGAAATGTCCTCCCTTTAAACCGAAGTGAATACACAGATTTGTCAGCAGGAGCTTAAAAAACGCAATGCCAATAAGTGCCAGCGGCAGATAAGAGGTATAGGTTTTCATAAGTGTTCCCATCTGTTCTTCTCCGGAAAACATAAGTGCAGGTAAGAATGAACCTGCGATTCCAAGGCATAAACCTGCAAAAATCTCTCGGACAACTGCCGGGAATCTGCTGGAAATACTTCCTGTCAGCTTGTGTGTTGCCTGATAGAAGTATGCCAGGATAAGACCGCACAAAATATACAGAATCATAAGCAGATAGTCTTTTCTCTGGAGTTCCACCATATCAAAGGATGGAAATCCGGAAAGCCCTGCACCAAAAAGTGCAGATAAACCTGCATAAATACCAGTGCCTGCAGCCAGCGCGATTCCGTAAATAAATAATTTAGAACCCTTTGTTAAGACTGCAAGGTCTTCCTCAGAGTTTTCTTCTACTTCGAAAATGCCGAACAGAGGTGCATGAAACAGCACACTCATGGAGACTGCGGCACCGATCTGTGAATAATTTCTGGTATTCTGTTTGGCAAACTTCAGATTGTCTCCGGCCCAGTAGCATAAACCTACGATAATACCGGTAAGTCCGGCTTCGGGACCTACACTGCTTCCTATGAGTAATGGCAACAGTGCTGCCACCATCATTACAAGCATGTTTTTGTATTCGTATCTTTTTTCTGCTCTGACTTTTTCCATAACGGTTTCAAGATCTTCGGGATAGTCTCCGAATACTTTTCGGAAAATACCGATAATTGCCGCACCGGCTACACAGATAAGAATCGTATAATATGGAAAAGAAGTTTTTTCGGGAAGCCATTTCCACAGAAATTCAGTTCCCACTGCCATTATTTTCAGCAGGATCCATACCAGTGCACCAGCAACAGCACCAATGAGTGCACAGAACAGCCACAATTCAAACTGATTTTTTAAAGATACGTTTTTGGGGCTTTTTGTGTTATCCATACAGTCATAACCTTTTTGTTAGTTTTCGGTCTTTCCGAAATTGATTCCAAGTACAATCATATTGATACCCTGCATCAAAACAGAAAAAGCGATCATATATCCTGCAGAGATCATGGTAAGTACAGGATGGGTAAATGAAATGATGCTGACAATTACGGATAAAACACCGCACACAATACTCAGGATACCTTTTCCTTTAGATGATTTATATACCTTTGTGCCGGCGGCAATCTGGAAAATACCGTAGATCAGAATGATTGCACCGACCATATAAGCTGCCATTACGTCTGTGATGAACCGCTGAATGCCACTGAATAATAAGATAATACCTGCAAGTCCTTCCAGAACACCGAGAATACATGCTCCGATTTCTTTCTTTTCTTTGGATAAAGAAAGGATTACAAGTTCAATACCATTTACAAACAGAAGAATTCCCAGGATCCATCCGATGGCAAGAAAAGTTCTCATTGGTCTTACAAGAGTGTAGACTCCTAATAACAATGTTAAAACTCCGGTGATTAAAGTGAGGTATTTTAGTGCTTTATTATCTTTCATACTGTTAAGCTCCTTTCATATTGCAAGTGAAACCGTTTTATACTATACTTCAATTAATTTCAGATAATAGATTATTTCATTGGAGGACAGGTACATGAAAAGAATTAAAGTATTAGGCAGTGTGTTAAAACGGACTCGCGCAGATAAAATTATCATTGGTTTTATTGTGTTTATTTTTGCTATCGCAGCAGTGATCCAGCTGGTTGAACCGGACATTAACCGATACGGAGATGCACTGTGGTATTGCTATGCGGTGATCTCCACTGCCGGATTTGGCGATGTAGTTGCGGTTACTTTCATTGGAAAAATGTGTTCCGTTCTTCTGACAATCTATTCCCTTTTTGTAGTTGCCATTGCCACCGGGGTAGTGGTTAATTTCTACACCCAGATGGTGGAAATGCAGCGAAAAGAGACACTTGCCATGTTTATGGATCAGCTGGAAAGACTTCCTGAGCTTTCCAGAGAAGAACTGGAGAATATTTCCAGAAAAGTGCGCCAGTTTCGGTAATTGTGGATCTTACTGATCTCTGGAAGAATGTTCTTCTTCCTGCTTGCTGCGTACCTGCGGGATCAGAGAAGCTGCCAGCTTTCCTTTTCCGCGGTTTCGCAGATACAGAATACCGATAACAGAAAATACTACTGCACCGATAAAGTTTACGATCAGATCTTTCATGGTATCAACAATACCAATATCAAGATAGCCTCCCAGATCCCAGGTCTCACCGTTAACGACCAGGGACTGAACATCTACATGGATGGGAACGTTTGCACCGGTAGGATTCAGCTTCACAGAGTTGATGGCCGGTACGATCCAGTCCTTCTGCATATCCATTCCAAAGAACCAGTCCATGCTGAATTCAAAGAATTCCCACATAACACCAACAGTCATTGAAAAACAGAATGCAAAAAAAGCTACAAAATACGGTGACATTTTAATGGAAAACCTGTCACTGCGGTTAAAAAGATCAATCAGTGCAAATCCGATGGCAGCCATCAGAAAACCGTTAGTAGTATGTAAAATGGTATCCCAGATAGGGATTTTTACATAAAAGGCATTGATTTCGCCAAGAATTTCTGCTGAAAAGATAAAGATCAGAATTACTGTCTCCAGTCCCGGTGGTATTGTGACGCTCAGTTTTCTGTCCAGAAACTGTGGAACCATAAAAAGGATCAATGTTAAGATTCCCAGAAACATATTGTGGTAATTTCCCAGGAAAAACTGACGTACAACAGATAAGATTACTAGGGCGCTAAGCACCATCTGAATCTTTGTTCTATTCTTTTTCAAACCTGAATTAGCTTTCATTTTTCTTTTCCTCCTTCCTTATTTTATATCCTTATCCTCACTGTTTTATTCTAACATAAGCGGATTTAAACAACAAGAATTATATGATAATAAGCTGTTTCTGGGACTGGTGGCAGAATTTTCTGCCGGTTTTCAGACACAGAAGTTTTTCATATAAATTGGAAGAAAAAACAGTTTCAGATAAAATCTGATTTCCTTCACTGTCCAAAAGCTTTTGGGCGTCCGCAAGCTTGGTGATAAGAGGAATTCGGCTATGCTTCTTGATCTGGCTTAGCAGTTCACTGCTTTCCCTGCGGAAACCAAGAACCCGGGCAAAAGGAATCTGTGTGGGCGCAGTATGGATATTTAATATAATATGAAGTAATGCTCTCTGTATTCTTGTCTGAGTCAGCTCTCTGGTTTTTAAAACAGATACAGACTGGGAAAAGGACAACAGAAGATTTTGCTGATTTATGATCCGTCGGGCGAGATCCTCGGAAACATCCATATAGGAAGAAAGGCTTTTCACATTTTCCTTCATAAGGCAGTAGGAGAGGATAGAGTCCAAAGAATTTTCTGTGAGAAATTCACCGGAATTTACAGCCTTTTGAAAAACAGGAAAAGCCTGTCCCGGAATCTGGGATGCCAGGGCATCCGGGTCAGGGGAATCCCGAAGAATCAAATTTCGTATGGCAGTTGCAGATGCAAAGAAATCAGTGGGTGACTGTAAATCCGGGGAGGCTACTGTGGAATTTCCATCAGGGACAGTGGTTTCATGATATCCCATTCCCTCCCTGCGGATGGTGACAGGGCGGATCTGGCTGTTCAGGCGGAGAAGCGCCTTGCAGTATTCAATCCCCAGAATATTATTTGGTGTATTCAGGATCTGTGTGACTTCATTTAACAGAGGAGTAAGTACCCCGTCAAAATCGTCACCATTGAAGTTGCGCGGATTCTTAAAATATTCTGTCAGTGCCTGGCTTCTGGCAGCCGGAAAAGTCAGCCCTTCGCTTAAAAAGCTTTTCAGCAGCTTTTTATATTCTTCAGGTTCTTCTACAAGGATCTCAGCCAGTTCTCGCAGTGCGCTGATCTCTCCGGATTCACTTCCAAAACAGAGCATATCAACAACGCCAAGGCTGTCCAACAGGGAAACACCTCCCATTGCAAAGGCTTCCGCACTTGCTGTAGAGATGGATACCGGAATTTCAAGTACAAGGTCAGCGCCGCACCGCAGAGCCATTTCTGCACGTACGTGTTTGGAGATGAGAGCGGGAGTGCCGCGCTGCACATAATCTCCGCTCATGGCAACAATCACATAGTCTGCCTTTAGTTTTTCTTTTGTATACCGGATCTGATATTCATGTCCTTTGTGAAAAGGATTATATTCTGCAATAATTCCTGCTGTTTTCATAAATTTAGACAGAAAGCTCCTTTCTGAAATTTTGTAGAGTTCTCTCTTTTTTACCATATTGCATCTTAAAAAATACTTTTTTATGTCATATTCTACCATTCAGATGCTTGAAATACAAGGCTTCAGGAGTTATAATGAAAACAGCGCAGATAATTGATAGAAAATTGATATTGGATATCAGAACTGCTATATGAAAGGAGCCATTTTAATCATGGGATTTATTGACACACTCAAAGAAAGAGCAAAAGCAAACGTAAAAACAATCGTACTTCCGGAGACAGAAGATAAGAGAACTCTGGCAGCTACAGAGAAAATTTTAAAAGAAGGAATTGCAAAGGTTATCCTTGTTGGTAACGAAGAAGCTGTTAAAAAGAGTGCAGCTGAAGACGGATATGACATTTCCGGCGCACAGATCGTAGATCCTGCTACATCAGAGAAAACACAGGGATACATTGACAAGTTAGTAGAATTAAGACAGAAAAAAGGCATGACACCGGATCAGGCTAAAGAGATTCTTCTTAACCAGTATCTGTACTATGGTGTAATGATGGTAAAAATGGGCGATGCAGACGGTATGGTATCCGGTGCATGTCACTCTACAGCTGATACCTTAAGACCATGTCTTCAGATTCTGAAAACAAAACCAGGTACAAAACTTGTATCCGCATTCTTCTTAATGGTAGTTCCGAACTGCGAATATGGCGCAAACGGCGCATTTGTATTTGCTGATTCCGGTCTGAACCAGAACCCGACTTCAGAAGAACTTGCAGCAATCGCAGCATCTTCTGCAGAATCCTTCGAACTTCTTGTTCAGGAGAAACCAATCGTTGCAATGCTTTCACACTCCACTAAAGGCAGTGCAAAACATGCTGACGTAGATAAAGTAGTAGAAGCTACAAAGATCGCAAAAGAGCAGAATCCGGAACTTGCACTTGACGGAGAATTCCAGCTTGATGCAGCTATCGTTCCAAGCGTAGGCGCATCCAAAGCTCCTGGAAGCGAAGTAGCTGGTAAAGCTAACGTACTTGTATTCCCAGACCTTGATGCAGGTAACATCGGATACAAACTTGTACAGCGTCTTGCAAAAGCAGAAGCTTACGGACCTGTAACCCAGGGTATCGCTAAACCTGTAAATGACCTGTCCCGTGGATGCTCTGCAGACGATATCGTTGGTGTGGTAGCTATCACAGCAGTACAGTGCCAGGCTGACGACAATAAATAAGATTTCAGTCAGACCGTAAAACGGACTGAGAATTATTTCATTGACTACATAATGTTAAAGGCATCGGAGGAGATATTTCTGATTCTGATGCCTTTGATATCATTACTCATATTTCCCTGGAAATGATGAGAATAATATTATAATATGAAAGGAAAAGCTGACAGAAATATTCGAAGACTTGTGTCAGGATTATGGACAGTATTCGAAATTTGCTGCCGGCAGAATATGAAAATGAACGTATTAGTAATCAACTGTGGAAGTTCATCCCTTAAATATCAGCTGATCAACTCTGATTCAGAAGCAGTTCTTGCAAAAGGTCTCTGCGAGAGAATCGGTATCGATGGAAGATTAGTATATCAGAAAACAGGCTGTGACAAAGAGATCACAGAAGCTGCAATGCCTACACATAAAGAAGCAATCCAGATGGTACTGGATGCCCTCACAAATGATAAAACAGGCGCAATCGGAAGTCTGAAAGAAGTAAATGCTGTTGGACATCGTGTTGTACATGGTGGTGAGAAATTTGCCAAATCTGTAGTGATCACAGATGAAGTAATCTCAGCAGTAGAAGAATGCAATGACCTTGCACCACTTCATAACCCTGCAAACCTGATCGGTATCCGTGTATGCTCCGAGCTTATGCCGGGTGTACCTCAGGTAGCAGTATTCGATACAGCTTTCCATCAGACAATGCCTGCAAAAGCATATCTCTATGGTCTTCCAATCGAATATTACAAGAACTACAAAGTAAGAAGATATGGCTTCCACGGAACATCCCACAGCTTCGTTTCCAAACGTGCTGTTGAATTCCTTGGTCTTGACAAAGACAACTCCAAAGTTATCGTCTGCCACCTTGGAAACGGTTCTTCCATCAGTGCTGTAGTAAACGGACAGTGTGTAGACACAACAATGGGTCTTACTCCACTTGAAGGTGTTGTTATGGGAACACGTTCCGGTAACATCGACCCGGCTATCATGGAATTCATCGCTAAGAAAGAAAACCTTGATATCGCAGGTATGATGAACGTTCTTAATAAGAAATCCGGTCTTCTTGGATTATCCGGCGGATTATCCAGTGACTTCCGTGACCTGAACGATGCAGCTCAGAGCGGAAACGAAGATGCAGCTAACGCAATCGACGTTCTCTGCTATGGTATCGCTAAATTTGTTGGCGGATATGTTGCAGCTATGAATGGTGTAGATGCGATCGTATTTACAGCAGGTATCGGTGAGAATGCTATTCCTGTACGTGAGAAAGTTGTAAGCTATCTTGGATACCTTGGAGTTACACTTGACAAAGAAGCTAACGGAGTTCGCGGAGAAGAGATCGTTATCTCTACACCGGATTCCAAAGTTAAAGTTGCTGTAATTCCTACAAACGAAGAACTTGCAATCTGCAGAGAGACAGTAGCTCTGGTTTAATTTTCACAGATAATAAAGTGTCTGTTTTGTGTCCAAACGAGAGAAATATAACTGGATAAAAGTTATATTTATATAGAAGGGAAGGGTGCATCTGTCAGGAGCACCCTTCTTTGTGCCCGTAAGGCATGTGGAAATTACCTGATAATAATGCCGCCGGATGATAAAATACTTCGTAAAGGAATATTACTTGACAAAATGTGAAATTTTTCTAATTTATCGTTGACAAAAGCAGAGGCGGTATGTATAATAAAACAAGTGTGGATAGGAGAAAAGTATGCAGATACATTTATCAGATATTTCATCCAGTGAAGGAATGCGTATTCAGAAGACTGCAGAGTTTGGAATGGATACGATCACCTTTCAGTCAGGAAGCTTTCCGGTACTTGCAAAAGAACCCATAGAGCTTACGATCACGAATACAGGTGACAGAAATCTTGAAATCAGAGGAACAGGTAAGATTACCGTAGGTATTCCCTGTGACAGATGTCTGGAAGAGGTTTCAACAGAGATTCCTTTGGAGATTGAGCGAAAACTTGATATGAAGCTTACGGATGAAGACCGTGTGAATGATCTGGACGAGAGTTCTTATCTCACAGGTATGGACCTGGATGTGGACCAGCTGGTCTATCTTGAGGTACTGATGAGCTGGCCTTTGAAGGTTTTATGTAGAGAAGACTGCAAAGGAATCTGTAGCCAGTGCGGGAAAAACCTCAATGACGGTCCTTGTGGATGCGTCGAGGAACCTAAGGATCCCCGTATGGCAGCTATCAGTGATATATTTAGTAAATTTAAGGAGGTGTAACATAATGTCCATCTGTCCGAAGAATAAATCTTCCAAAGCAAGACGCGATAAGAGAAGAGCAAACTGGAAAATGAGCGCTCCGAACCTTGTAAAATGCAGCAAATGTGGCGAACTGATGATGCCGCACAGAGTATGCAAAGCTTGCGGAAGCTACAACAAAAAGGAAATCATTAAAGTTGAAGACTAATTTTTAATGGTTGCAAAGTATGGCAGGTTCTCCCGGTTGGGATGCCTGCTTTTTTGTGTATTATTTTATGGATGAGGAAAAAGTAATGAATGAGAAGGAGAAGGTAAATCAGATTACAGAAGGTGTGATCTGGAAACAGCTGCTGTTATTTTTCTTTCCTATTGTATTTGGAACATTTTTTCAGCAGATTTATAATACGGCAGATACTATTGTTGTCGGCCGTTTCGTAGGAAAACAGGCACTTGCTGCAGTTGGAGGTTCTGCCAGTCAGATCGCCAATCTGATCGTTGGCTTTTTTGTAGGGCTTTCCTCAGGGGCGGCAGTTGTGATCTCGCAGTTTTATGGGGCAAAAGATAAGAAGAATCTGAGTAAGGCACTGCATACAGCATTTGCATTCTCCATTGCAGCGGGAATTGTTCTTACTGTAGTGGGGATTTTTCTGACCAGACCTGCATTGCTGCTTATGAAGACACCTGCAGATGTAGTAGAGGACTCTGCAGTGTATCTTCATATTTATTTCGGCGGAATGGTTTTTAACCTGGTTTATAATATGGGAGCAGCCATCCTGCGTGCAGTAGGAGACTCCAAAAGACCACTGTATGTTCTGATCATTACCTGTGTGCTGAACATTATTCTTGATCTGCTGTTTGTGGTTGCGTTTGGCATGGGTGTGACAGGAGTAGCTGTTGCTACAGTTACTTCTCAGGTGATCAGTGCGCTGATCGTAACAGTAATGCTTCTGAAAACCAGAGAGATATATGTGCTGAAGATCAATCAGATCCGTTTTGACAGAAGAATGCTGTTTTCAGTTCTGAGAATCGGTATTCCGGCAGGTCTGGAATCTGTAATGTATAATATTTCCAATATTGTGATCCAGGTATTTGTAAATAATCTGGGAACTGACACAGTGGCGGCATGGGGAACTCTTGGGAAAATCGATGCTATTTTCTGGATGGTGATCAATGCGTTCGCAATTTCCATTACTACCTTTGTGGGACAGAATTTCGGAGCCGGCAAATATCACCGTATGCGAAAGAGTGTGAGTGTCTGCATGATCATGAGTATGGTCAGTTCTGCAGTGATGATCATTTTGATGTATTCATTTGCTCCCTGGATTTATCGTCTGTTTACCACAGACAGCGCAGTGATCGTCCATGGTGTTCATATGAGTCGTTTTTTACTGCCGTCCTATTTCATTTATGTGATCATAGGGATTCTGTCTGGGGCACTGAGGGGTACCGGGAAGGTTCTGGTGCCTATGCTCCTTACCTGCGGCGGTGTGTGTTCCCTGAGAATCCTGTGGCTTTTTACAGCCGGACAGATGTACCCGGGAATTAATACGATCATGCTCAGTTATCCGGTTTCATGGAGCATTACGGCAGTATTGTTTATTGTATATTATTTTATGAAATTTCCAGGAAAGAAAAAGGAGAATTAATCATTTTTCGGTACACCATTTTTCATGAAATAATGCAGTTTATCCTATGTCTGTTGCCGAAATTCACCAGATAAGGTAAGCTAAGAACAAAGGAAATTGAGAATAAAGATAACGGATCGAGTAGTAATGTAAAATGAAAGTATGAAAAAAGCATGAGAAAACAGAAAATAACAGTTCTGATTTTAATGATAACTCTGTGCCTGACTGGCATATGGGGAATGAAAAAAAATACCACAGTATGGGGCGCGGTGATCCGGGTAAATGATGTGATCGTACCGAAGGATATTCCTGCAGTAGCTGTAGAAATAAATAAAAGCAGCGAACTGATCGCTGAGAAACTGTCCCAGGTTTTCTATACAGTTTATACAGACACAGATACACTGCATATTCCGGTGTTCTGGGATGTTTCGTCTGTAAATATGAAACTGGCAGGCGTTTACACAATGAAAGGTGTACTGAAGCTTCCGCCTGAGTATGCTTTTGATGAGAGTGAAAGTCTGCAGGTACAGACAACTGTTTCTGTGCAGTACCCGGACAAACCGGATATTAATATATATTACAGGCTGACTGCGGCAGGAATCTATATATTTCCCTGGTTGAAGCAGGAAAATTTTGACTCCATGGAAGCTTATCTGAAGAAAGAAAGCGGACAGTGGATCAACCTCACTGAGGAGGGCTTTGCTCTCTGTGAGGAGGAGGGCCTGTATGTATCTAACCAGAGTATGGTTGTGGGCAATACCTATTCTCTGTTGGTAACCTATGATAATGGAAGGAAGCAGACCAATACTCTGCGGTTTCAATACCAAAAAGACGGCAGTCTTAAAATTTACGGTTATCAGCACAGTTTGCTTGGAAACACACAGAAGCCTGGAAAGATCATCTGCTCTTATGATACCGGAGATGAGAAATATCTCAGCAGATGTGCTGCCTATGCAGTAAAAACGGGGGGAAGCCTGAAGCAGATTGAGAAAGAATTGAAGGAGAATGTCAGACTGAGGGTCAGTACTGCTGAAACATTTGAAAATACAGCCGAGAATCCGGAACTGGTTCTGGAATCTTCCTGGGATCTGAGCCAGGTAAACAGGGAAAAACAAGGCGTGTACAAGGTAACCGGATCATTTGTGATCCCAGAGGGATATGAAGTATCTGACAGCCTGACGCTGCCAGAGGCATATGCATATCTTTCTGTACAGAAAAAAGGAGAACCACAGATTAATACCTACAGCATGCCGATGGTAGACCTGCTGGAATTTCCTATGCTGCTGGATGGATTTTCTGCAGAGGAACGCCGGAACATACAGGTTTACCTCTCTGAGAATGGGGGAAATTACCGGAAAATTGATGATGACTTGGTGGAAGTGACTTCTGCTGGAATTCAGATTTATTACAGAGAGATATTAAAGAAAGGACAGAACTACCAGATCTGTGCTGTCTATGAGAAAGGGAGCACGGGAATTTATTCTTTTTCCTATAATGATGCCTTTATTGTCAACGAATACTGGCATGAGCGGAATTTTTCAGACAGGGAGGAAAAAGATCTTCCTGACATTGTGCAGAAAGCACCTGTTTCGTCAGATGAAATGCAGGGAGAAAAGGAAGAGAATCTGAATACGGGAAGTGCCGGATATCATTATGGTGACTCTTACGGAACAGACAATAATACAGACGGACAGAATAGCAGCAGTAACAAAGCTTCTGATGCAAAATCTGCTGAAATATCGGATACAGAGAATTCCGTGACAGAGTTAAGCACCGACACCATTACTGTAGTCAGTGGAAAGAGAATGCTTCTTATGATCCAACAGAATGGAAGTGCAAGGTTTGAAAAACAGGGGATTTCTGTGACATTTTCCACGGATACAGTGAACGGATGGAAGATCAATGCAGAGGATGAAATCCAGATAGGAATCGAGAAAACGTCAGAAACTGCATTTTCTCTGCGGATTTTTGTCAGAGGTGAGGAGGTAACAGAAGTTCCGGGAACAGTGGTGGAATTTCAGACATCTGTGTTTGGCGGGTTCAAGTCTCCTGAGACAGTAAAAGCGGAGGATGTGCAGGGAAATCAATATACAGTGAGCTATCAGGAAAAGCAAAATGTTCTCCGTGTGGAGATCGGCCAGACAGGGGACTATTTTTTGACAGATGGAGAGTCGGAAAATATCGGGGACCAGACGGTTGAGGACAGCGTGGAAGCTATTTCAGACGGAGAAGATATAGGTTTTACAGAAGAGCCAATGCCAGAGGAGAAAACGGAGCAAAAGCCAGAGCAGAAAACAGAGAATTCCGCCAAACAGTTTCTGATGATAATACTTACATTACCGGCAGTATGTCTCCTGGTGGCTGCCATTATTTTTGCAATTCGTAAAAAACGCAGATAAGCGACAGTGGAAAGGCAAACAAAGCACCTGAAAACAGAAGGAGGTGTCAGCAATGAAGAAGAACTGGAAATATTCATTACTACTTATAGCAACTGTATTTGCATTGACTATGGGCATATTCTTTCTGTTTTACCGCTTTGATAACAAATATACGGCCAGGGGGGACCAGGCCATTCAGGGAATCCTCTATGTGTCTGATGATGATTCTGTGCATTATCTTGCCAGGGAATGGGAATATTATCCGGATGTATTGCTGACACCGCAGGAAATAAAGGAACAGAAGGAGGACTACTACAGCCGTTATGTTTCCATTGGCGAGTACGGTGGAATGGACCTGGGCGACAAAAATAAATCTCCTTTTGGAAGTGGTACCTATCGGATGACCCTGGTGCTTCCTGAAAAAGAAAAACAATATGCTATTGGCCTGACAGAGATTTTTTCTGCTTACAAGCTGTATATTAATGGGGAATTGATGGGGCAGATGGGAAATCCGGATCCGGACAATTACCAGGAGAAGATTCAGAACAGGGTATTTACCTTTGAGGGAAAAGGAACTGCAGAGATTGTGATCGCAGTGACAGACAAACATTCGGTGTCATCGGGAATTCAGTATGTGCCGGTTTTGGCTTCTCCTTTTAAAGTGAATATTATCCGCGGGTTGTCGCTTATGATTGCTGTGGTATTTATGGCTTTTACATTTTTTGTCCTGATTTTTTCAGTGTATATGTATATGCGAACTAAAAAAGTGGAGTTTGGACTTTTTGCCCTGCTTTGTATCTGTGTGCTGGGATATGGTTCTTATCCGATCCTGCATTCCTTTGTTGCAGTAAAAGTACAGCCTTGTTATGGAATGGAGGCATTGTTCTATTATCTGATGTTTGCCGGTGTTATGCTGGTACAACAGAAGATCCTGGGAGATGAGGAAAGGATTCCGGAAATTCTTGCAGGTGTGGCCGCAGCAGCCGGAGTGATGGTTTTTGTGGCAGAAATGCTGTGCAGCAGAGCCCAGTCTGCAACAGGGCTGTATCTGATCTCTAAGCTTACAGAGATTTTGAAGTGGGCAGCAGCCGGTTATCTGCTTTTCAGAAGTGTAAAGGAGATAAAACAGAAGTACAGTAATGTACTTTTAGTGGGAATTGTTGTTTATGCAGCGTCTCTGGCAGCAGACCGGATATGGAGATTATATGAGCCGATCATTGGCGGGTGGTTTATGGAAATTGGTGCAGCAGTGCTTGTAGCCAGTGTGGGACTGACTCTGTGGATGGAGCTTGCCAATGCTTACAGATTTCAGCTTACCTATGGAGAATACAGCCGTCAGATGGAACAGAAACTGCAGATACAGAAACAGAATTATGAGGAACTTACAGAAAAGATGGATGAGATCAGCAGGATGCGCCATGATATGAGACACCATCTGCGCACCATCATGTCTTACACCCAGCAGGGAAAATATCAGGAGATGATGGAATATCTGCAGGAGTATGCATCCGTTATAACAGAAGAGGAAAAGCTAATCTGTTATTGCAGAAACATGGCCGTAGATGCAGTGATCCATTTTTATGCAGGAGAACTGAGGAAGAAAGGGATTCCTTTTGAATGTGATATGATGCTGCCACAGAATATTGGCATTTCAGATACAGATCTGTGCAAAATATATGGAAATCTTCTGGAAAATGCCGTAGATGCAGTAAAAGATCTGCTGCCGGAAAATAAGCCTTATGTAAAGATGCTTACAAAGGTTAAGAACAGGAAGCTTCTGATAGAGATTTCAAATCCATATTCCAATGGAATCCAGCGAAGGGAAAAAGTCTTTTATTCAACAAAGCATGAAGGCTTTGGAATCGGAACAGCGTCTGTGGCAGAAGTGGTACAACGAATGGGCGGATATGTAGTTTTTAATACAGAAGAGGGTATTTTTAAAGTAAATATCTTTCTGCCGGTGAAAACAGTACAGTAAATAAATAGTTACTGCCCGGAGGGGAAGAGGCATATCGGAAATACTTATTTATCAGAGTCTGAAGAGAATAAGTATTCCAGATATGCTTTTTTGATTGCGTTGGAGCCACGCTTGCGTACAGTAACAAGCTCCTGATTGTCCATAACAAAGCCTTCATCTGTGGATTTCTCGATGTGATCCATATTTACGATACAGCCTCTGTAACAGGAGAGAAAACATTTCATTCCCTCCAGAAGCTCTTCGAATTTCTGGAAGGTTATGTAGGAGCGTATAATGCCTGCATCTGTGCTATGTACCTGAACTGCATTGCGGTAGGTATCCACGTACAGGATGCTCCTGACAGGGATCTTTACAGGGGTACGGTCGGAGATCAGCTCTATATATCTGGAATTCTGCGACTGCCTGAACTGGATTGTTGAGAGGATCCGGCAAAGCTTCTCCGGGTCAAAGGGCTTCAGCAGATAGTAGGATGCCTGTACATCATAGCTTTCCACAGCAAAGGAATCACTGCTTGAAATAAAAATCAGAGCAGCTGTATCCCTGGCTTCGCGGAGCTTTCTGGCTGCATCCATACCGGTCATACTGCCCATATAAATATCCATAATGATCAGGTCGTAAAATCCGGGTATGTATTTAGTAAAAAAAGCTTCTGCGCTGGAATACAAATGGATGTCTGCGGATGTATTCTGGGATTCATAATAAGAAGAAATGACAGATTTTACCTGACGCAGATCTTCCTTTGAATCGTCAAGGATTGCAATATTCAAAAGGAGTACCTCCTAAATTAACTTAAACATAATTTGTATTTTAGCGTATTTTCATGAGTTATTCAAGTATGGATTCCTTACTGAAAGCAAGTAATACCATAAGTATTTATTCATTTTTCCATATTTCATGAAAAATGTCATTTAATCCCATGTATCTTGAAAATAAGACTGAAATTTTTTATAGTAAGAACATAGAAATTCAGTTTAGAAATATGTACACACATTTTAAGAAAGGATGGTAAAAAAATATGAAAAACTGGAAAAAAATAATGGCAGGTCTTTGTGCTGCTGCAATGGTAAGCTCTATGGTTGTTCCGGTATGGGCAGCAGAGGAGACTACAGAAGAAGCAGCAGATGACGGAGATGTCGCGGATGTATCAGAGGCAATGTTAGGACTCTGGAAGGACAGCGCAGGAGATATCTACGGATTCTACAAAGATAATTCGTTTTTTGGTCAGTGGAAGGATGAAGAGCAGGATGTTCTTGGTGTATATGCCCTGAGTTCAGACGGAGAATATACAGCTCTGGTAATGCAGTTCGCAAATGACGACGGCACGTATGATGATGAAAATATGGTAACTTATCTGGTGCAGGCAAATGAGGAAGAGAATCTTCTGGAACTTTATGATCCGGACAGTCTGGACCTGACTGCAACCCTGGAGCCTTATGAGGCAGACGGTGATGAGTCGGATTACAATCAGACTTATCAGGATATGGGTGATATCCTGACAGAGTGTTATTCCGGCGAAACAGAAGCGGGTGAGACTTTTATTTATGCAGCTAATGATGATGGAACTTTCTGCTCAGTACTTGTGATCGATCAGGATGATAACTATGTAAGCTTTGTTGGTGAAGGTACTTTTGATGAAGAGAACGGTACTGTGACGATTACTGATGAAGTTTCTGAGATGTCACTTACTTTTGGCGTGACATTGAATGATGATGATACACTGACACTGGATATGGGTGATCTTGGAAGTGCCACTGTACAGGAAGCTACGCTGGCAGTTGCTGTTCAGGGACTGAAGTATGCAGTTGAGAATGGAACTGAGATGAACTAAGCAATTCTTTTTCAGGAACAAAAATATGTGATTTTGAGGATACTCCTCTTCGGATAGATTTATTCGGAGGGGAGTGTTTTTTCTGTGCCGGGGGTTTTAGAATGGCTGGGAAGATGGTATAATGAGGAGCGAATTCTATAGTTTTTGTGGAAGTGTTACAGATGAGCAGAAACAGACAGGAAGCGAAAATTACGAGAGAGGTTTGAATTTATGAATATTCTGAATATAGAGCATGTTTCCAAGGTGTTTGGTGAGAAGGTGGTGCTGGATGATGTTTCCTACGGGGTGCATCAGGGAGATAAGATTGGGATCATCGGGATTAATGGGACCGGGAAGTCTACGATTCTGAAGATCATCGGCGGTCTGGAGGAGCCGGATGAGGGACAGGTGATCACACAGAATGGTCTGCGGATTACCTATCTGCCGCAGATGCCGGAGTTTCCGCAGGGAGCTTCTGTCCTGGATTATGTGGCAGAAGGAAAGTGGCAGAAGGACTGGAGTACTGAGAGTGAGGCAAGGAATGTTCTGAATAAGCTGGGAATTACAGACCATGAGGAGAAGATCGATCATTTATCCGGGGGACAGAAGAAAAGGGTGGCACTGGCAAGGACTCTGGTGAATCCCTGTGATGTGCTGCTTCTGGACGAGCCTACCAACCATCTGGATAATGAGATGGTGACCTGGCTGGAAGACTTTCTGAGAAGTTTTAAGGGCGTTGTGATCATGGTTACTCATGACAGATATTTCCTCGACAGGGTTACTAATAAGATTCTGGAGATTTCCCATGGCGGCCTTTATGCTTATGAGGCTAATTACTCGAAGTTTCTGGAACTGAAGGCAGAGCGTGAGGAGATGGAGCTTGCCAGTGAGAGGAAAAGACAGAGCGTACTCCGCATGGAACTGGAGTGGGCAAAGCGTGGATGCAGAGCCAGAAGTACCAAGCAGCGGGCACGTCTGGAACGCCTGGAGGCACTGAAGAACGGAAAGGCTCCGGTGCGGGATGCGAATGTGGAGCTGGATTCTGTTGAGACACGTATGGGAAAGAAGACGATTGAACTTCACCATATCAGCAAGAGTTTTGGTGAGAAGACGATCCTGGATGATTTTAATTATATTGTGCTGCGCAATCAGCGTCTTGGGATTATTGGTCCTAATGGGTGCGGAAAGTCAACACTCATCAAGATTATTGATGGGATGATACAGCCGGATGCAGGAGAAGTGGAAATTGGAGAAACCATCCGCATAGGGTATTTTGCACAGGAAGTGCCGGACATGGATACCAATCAGCGTGTGATCGATTATATCCGTGACGTGGCAGAGTATATTCCGACCAGAGACGGGAAGATTTCCGCAACAATGATGCTGGAGAGGTTTCTCTTTGATTCTGCCATGCAGTATGCACCCATTGCCAAATTGTCAGGTGGTGAGAAGAGGCGTCTGTATCTGCTGAAGGTTCTGATGGAGGCGCCGAATGTGCTTCTTCTGGATGAGCCAAGTAATGATTTGGATATTCCTACACTGACCATTCTGGAGGATTATCTGGATTCTTTTGCAGGGATTGTGATCGCAGTGTCTCATGACAGGTATTTTCTGGATAATATTGTGGACAGGATTTTTGCTTTTGAGGGGAATGGACATCTGACCCAGTATGAGGGCGGATATACGGATTATACAGAGGCGCTGGCGAGAAAAGGCGGGGCAGTATATGAAGGACAGAGCACTGCAGTTGGTGCGGAAAAGAAGAAGTCGGCTCAGGCAGACTGGAAGCAGAATCGACCCCAGAAGCTGAAATTTACCTATAAAGAGCAGAGGGAATTTGAAACTATCGATGATGATATTGCAGCGCTGGAGGAACTGCTGGAGAAGCTGGATAAGGATATGGAGGCCAATGCCACCAATTCTGTGAAGCTTCGTGAGATCATGGAGCAGAAGGAGAAGGCACAGGCAGATCTGGATGAGAAGATGGACAGGTGGGTTTATCTGAATGATCTGGCGGAGCGAATCGAGGCACAAAAAAGTGAAAAGTGATTTTTTTCAGATGCTATTGACTTTGCAGAGGGTTCTTTAGTATGATACAGATTATGGAAGATTGCAGGAGCTGCTTTGCAGCGGGGCAATTTGCGGATGCCGGGTCAGTAACAGAAAATATCTTTTGATTCTGACATCTGTAAGTGAACAGTAAGTGAACAGGAGATATAAAAATATGGCAGAACAGGTCAGAGTTGTAGTGGACGCAATGGGCGGGGATAATGCCCCGGCAGAACCTGTCAGAGCTGCAGTGGAAGCTGTAACAGAGAGACAGGACATAAAAGTAATTCTTACAGGAAAACAGGAAGTGATAGATAAGGAACTGGCGAAATATTCCGGATATCCGAAGAACCAGATCCAGGTTGTCAATGCATCCCAGGTGATCGAGACAGCAGAACCCCCTGTTTTTGCGATCCGTAAGAAAAAAGATTCATCAATCGTAGTAGGTTTGAATATGGTTAAGAAACAGGAGGCAGATGCCTTTGTTTCATCAGGAAGTACAGGAGCTGTTCTTGTTGGCGGACAGGTACTGGTAGGCAGAAGTAAAGGTGTGGAGAGGCCGCCTCTTGCACCGTTGATCCCTACCACGAAGGGTGTTTCCCTTCTGATCGACTGTGGTGCCAATGTGGATGCACGTCCATCGCATCTGGTGCAGTTTGCGAAGATGGGCTCTATTTATATGGAGAACGTAGTTGGTATTAAAAATCCAAAAGTTGCCATTGTAAATAACGGGGCGGAAGAGGAGAAGGGAAATGCACTTGTAAAAGAAACTTTCCCCCTTCTGAAAGAATGCAAAAGCATTAATTTCATCGGAAGTATAGAAGCCAGAGATATCCCGGCAGGATATGCGGATGTGGTCGTATGCGAAGCATTTGTGGGAAATGTGATCCTTAAATTATATGAGGGAGTTGGTTCTGCCCTGGTCCAGAAGATCAAAGAAGGAATGATGACCAGCACAAGAAGTAAGATCGGTGCACTTCTGGTAAAGCCTGCACTGAAAGAAACTCTGAAATCCTTTGATGCAACGGAATATGGCGGAGCACCGCTTCTGGGGCTTAAAGGACTTGTGGTAAAGACGCATGGAAGTGCCAAAGCCATTGAGATCAAACATGGTATTTTCCAGTGTGTACAGTTTAAACAGGAGAAGATCAACGAGAAGATCGCAGAGCGTATCCTGGAGGATCAGGAAGTACTGAAGTCCGGAGCAGAATAGAGCAGGACAGGAACAGAAACAGGAAGGAGGGTTGAAGATGGAACTGGAGAAAATAAAAGCTATCATAGCAGAGGTTCTGAATATTGATGCAGATTCGATCACAGAAGACACTACATTTGTAGATGATCTTGGTGCAGACTCTCTTGATATTTTTCAGATTATTATGGGGATTGAAGAGGAGTATGACATTGAGCTGGATAATGAATCTGTCGAACAGATTCAGACAGTCGGTGATGCTGTTGAAGCAATTCGGACAATTAAATAAAAATGTAACTGTCCGGCAGTCTGAAATTTGACAGGAGCATAATACAGGCGCACTGAGCAGTTGCAAAAAATGATGTCGCAGGGTTGTCAGATGACAGCCCTGCGCATATGGAGAGGGTTAGAGGAATGAATAGAAAGACAGAAGAATTAGAAGAAATCATAGGATATCATTTTAAAAATAAACATTATCTTACACAGGCACTGACTCACAGTTCCTATGCAAATGAGAAGAAGCTGGGGAAGCTGGGCAGCAATGAGAGACTGGAGTTTCTGGGAGATGCTGTGCTGGAGCTGATCAGCAGTGATTATCTGTATGCAAGATTTACCCAGATACCGGAGGGAGAGCTGACAAAGAAGAGAGCCAGCCTGGTGTGTGAGCCAAGCCTTGCCTATTGTGCAAGAGAATTCGGACTGCCGCAGTTTCTGTTGCTTGGAAAGGGCGAGGATATGACAGGCGGAAGAAACAGGGATTCTATCGTCTCTGATGCAACAGAGGCTTTACTGGGAGCTATCTATCTGGATGGTGGTTTTGCTAATGCAAAGGAGTTTGTGCTGAATTTTATCCTGAATGATATTGAACACAAACAGCTCTTTTATGATAGCAAGACCATCCTGCAGGAAATCGTGCAGGAAAACGGAACACAGCCGGTGGAATATATTCTGACAAAAGAAGAAGGCCCGGATCATAATAAAAACTTTACTGTGGAGGCAAGAGTAAACGGAAAAGTGATGGGACAGGGAAGCGGTCATACAAAGAAAGCAGCAGAACAGGCCGCAGCATACCAGGCGATTCGTGTACTCAGAAAATAAACAGGAGAATTATGTATTTAAAGAATATAGAGGTACAGGGATTTAAGTCTTTCGCCCAGAAGATCAATTTTGAATTTCATAACGGGATCACCGGTATTGTAGGTCCGAACGGAAGTGGAAAGAGCAATGTCGGTGATGCGGTGAGATGGGTGCTGGGTGAACAGAGTGCCAGGTCTCTGCGAGGAGGAAATATGCAGGATGTTATTTTCTCCGGTACAGAGACAAGAAAACCCCTGGGTTATGCATCGGTGGCGATCACACTGGATAATTCAGACCATAAGCTTCCGGTTGATTTTAACGAGGTTACGGTTACCAGAAGGCTTTACCGTTCAGGAGAGAGTGAATATAAGATCAACGGAAGTGCCTGCAGACTGAAAGATATCAATGAGATGTTTTATGATACAGGTATCGGTAAAGAAGGATATTCCATTATCGGACAGGGACAGATCGACAGGATCCTAAGCGGTAAACCGGAAGAGAGAAGAGAGCTTTTTGATGAGGCAGCAGGTATTGTTAAATTTATGAGAAGAAAGAATACCACGATCAAAAAACTGGAGGAAGAACGCCAGAACCTGATCAGAGTGACAGATATCCTCTCGGAGCTTACCAGACAGCTGGAACCACTGGAGAAACAGTCAGAGACAGCAAGAGTTTATCTTTCCAAAAGAGAGACTCTTAAGGAACTGGATGTGAATATGTTCCTGATGGAGTATGCTGCTGCAGCCAAAGAACTCAAGGAACTGGAAGAGAAGAACATAATTGCGCAGAATCAGCTGAAGGATACCCAGAGTTCCTATGACCGGACCAAGGTGGAATATGAACGTCTGGAACAGGAGTTGGAAGATTTAAATTCCAAAATGGATGCACTTCGCATTTCCGGTCAGGAGCAGGCAATCCGTAAACAACAGCTGGAAGGCCAGATCAATGTATTAAATGAGCAGATACTGGCAGGGGCACAGAATGAAGAACATTATAAGGGACGTATCCAGACTATTGAGGCTGAACTTTCAGTAAGAACAGATTCAAAGAAGAAACTTGAAGAAGAAAAAACGGATATTTATGTACAGCTAAAGGCTGTCCGTAAGAAACTTTCTGAGGAAGAAGAGAAATTAAGGACAGCGCAGGAGAATATGGAAGCCTGTACTCTCGAAGTGGAGAATGGCAAAAATGAGATCATTGAAATTCTGAACAGCCGCGCCAATGTCAAGGGTAAAGCCCAGAGATTTGATGCAATGATGGAACAGGCAGAAATCCGTAAGGCAGAGATCAGCCAGCGTATTCTCAGACTGAAGAGTGAAGAGGAAGAACAGCAGACCATTCTGACTACAGCCCGGAAACAGTATGATGAGATTACATCCCAGATTGAAAATGCCAATGAGGAATGTGAACATCTGAATCTGAGTGTGATGAAGATTCAGGAAAAGCTGAAGGAACAGAACACAAAGCTGGAAGCAGAACAGACAGCCTATCACAGAGAGGCATCCCGGCTGGATTCTCTCAGAAATATCGCGGAGCGCTATGATGGATACGGAAACAGTATCCGGAGAGTTATGGAACAAAAAGAACGTGTTCCGGGAATCCAGGGTGTTGTCGCAGATTTGATCCAGGTAAACAAAGATTATGAGATCGCTATCGAGACAGCTCTTGGTGGGAGCATTCAGAATATTGTTACAGATAATGAGCAGACTGCCAAAACCATGATCGAATTTCTGAAAAAGAATCGTTATGGACGTGCGACCTTTCTTCCCATGAGCAGCATAAGTCCCAGAGGTGAGTTTACACCGAAAGAAGCACTGAAAGAGCCGGGCGTTGTGGGGATTGCCAGCGAACTGGTGTCCGTAGCTTCTCAGTATCAGCAGATCACGAAATTCCTTCTTGGAAGAGTGCTGGTAGTTGATAACATTGATCATGCCATTGCAATAGGAAAAAAATACAGACACAGTCTGAGAATGGTCACAACAGAGGGTGAATCCTTAAGCCCGGGAGGTTCCATGACCGGCGGTGCCTTCAGAAACAACAGCAATCTGCTTGGAAGACGGCGTGAAATAGAGGAACTGGAAACAAAAGTAAATCAGCTGAAGCAGAATCTGACCGAAATGCAGAATGCTGTTGAGGAAAATAAAAATCAGAGAAACAGGCTTCGTGATGCCATTGCAGGATTTCAGGAAAAACTCCGTCAGAAATATATAGAACAGAATACTGCCAGAATGAATATCAAACAGCAGGAAAAGAAAGCTGAGGAGATCCGAAGCGGATATGCGCAGATCAACAGAGATCAGGCAGAGATCAAACGCCAGGTCATGGAAATCCGGCAGGATCATGACCGGATTGCCAGGGAACTGGAGAATTCAAAGCAGGATGAGAAAGAACTGGAGAGTTTTATTGAGGCAAAGCAGTCAGAACTGGATGAATGGAAAGAAGAAGAGAAGAAAATCACCCGGGAGTTAGAAGAAATCCGTCTTCAGTCATCCGCTCTTGAACAGAAAGAGAAATTTGACCAGGAAAACCTGAGCCGTCTGAAAGCAGAAATCACAGCTTTTATGACTGAGAAAGAGGATATTTATCAGTCTCTTGCTCACAGCAGTGAAGAGATGGAAAAGAAGCAGAAGATGATCACCCAGCTGAAAAAAGAGTCGGAAGAGTCTGTCCTTCATGAAGAACAGGCACAGATGCAGCTGAAAAATCTGCAGAAGGAGAAAGAGAGCAGAACTTCTCAGCATAAAGATTTTTTTGAGAAAAGAGATTATCTGTCCGGTCAGATCGGACTTCTGGATAAGGAATGTTACCGTCTGCAGGGACAGATGGACAAGCTGGAGGAGAACAGGGAAGAGCGGATTGCCTATATGTGGTCCGAGTATGAGATTACTCCCAATAATGCCGTTTCCTACAGAAAAGAGGAACTTACTGATCTTTCGCAGATGAAGCGACAGGCAGCTCAGATTAAAGATGATATCAGAAAGCTGGGACCTGTAAATGTAAATGCTATTGAGGATTATAAGGAACTTCTGGAAAGACACACCTTTCTGTCCGGCCAGTATGAGGATTTGGTCACAGCGGAGAAAACTCTGGAACAGATCATTCAGGAGCTGGATGAGGGAATGCGGAAACAGTTTTCTGAGAAATTCGGCGAGATCCAGAAGGAATTTGACAAGGCATTTAAGGAATTGTTCGGAGGTGGAAAAGGAACTCTGGAGCTGGATGAAGAGGCAGATATCCTGGAGGCAGGAATTAAGATTATTTCCCAGCCGCCGGGAAAGAAACTGCAGAATATGATGCAGCTTTCCGGCGGGGAAAAAGCTCTGACAGCTATCGCACTTCTTTTCGCGATCCAGAATCTGAAGCCGTCACCGTTCTGTCTGCTGGATGAGATCGAGGCAGCGCTGGACGATTCCAATGTTGGGCGATTTGCCGGATATTTACAGAAGTTGACGAAAAACACACAATTTATTATAATAACCCATAGACGTGGAACTATGAACGCCGCAGACCGGCTTTATGGTATTACCATGCAGGAAAAAGGGGTATCCACACTGGTTTCCGTCGATCTGGTGGAGAATCAGCTTACCCAGTAACAGGAGGAGTTTCACATGGCAGAAGAAAAGAAAGGTTTTTTTAAACGATTAGTCAGTGGACTGGCAAAGACCAGAGACAATATCGTAGCCGGATTTGACAGTATTTTCAGTGGTTTTTCCAGTATTGATGAAGATTTTTATGAAGAGCTGGAAGAGATTCTGATCATGGGTGATATCGGGATCAATGCGACCACTTCTATTATTGAGAATTTAAAGAAAGAGGTTTCCGAACGTCATATTAAGGAACCGATGGAATGTAAACAGCTTCTGATCAATGAGATCAAGGATCAGATGCGTGTGGACAGCACAGAGTATGAATTTGAGAACCGCAAATCCGTAGTCTTGGTGATCGGTGTCAATGGTGTCGGAAAAACCACTTCAGTAGGAAAGCTTGCAGGAAAATTAAAAGACCAGGGCAAGAAGGTTATCCTTGCAGCAGCCGATACTTTCCGTGCAGCAGCAGGAGAGCAGCTTACTGAGTGGGCGAACCGTGCAGGTGTGGAGATCATCGGCGGACAGGCGGGAGCAGATCCTGCATCTGTTATCTATGATGCGGTGGCTGCAGCCAAAGCAAGAAATGCAGACGTACTTCTCTGCGATACAGCAGGACGTCTTCATAATAAAAAGAACCTTATGGAAGAACTCCGCAAGATTTACAGGATCCTGGAGAGGGAGTATCCGGATGCATATCTGGAGACATTGGTAGTGCTGGATGGTACCACCGGACAGAATGCCCTTGCACAGGCGAGACAATTTGCGGAGGTCGCAAATGTCAGCGGTATTATCCTTACCAAGCTGGACGGAACTGCCAAGGGAGGTATTGCAGTTGCCATCCAGTCTGAACTGGATATTCCGGTGAAGTACATTGGCGTAGGAGAAAGTATTGACGATCTTCAGAAATTCGATGCAGATGCATTTGTAAATGCGTTGTTTGATGTAGACCATAAAGAAAACCCGGACGCTTAAGATTAGGATGTACTTTCGGAGTCAAATCAAGTACAAAAAGATTCAGGGAGTACATTTAGGACAAAATGGAGGAAAAAACAATGCTTACTTTAGAGAGTTTTGAACAGGCATCAGAGATCGTAAAACAGGTCACACAGGAAACAAAGCTGATCAAGAGCAGCTATTTCAGTGAACTTACAGGAAATAAGGTTTATTTAAAACCGGAGAATATGCAGCGTACAGGTGCATACAAGGTTCGTGGTGCTTATTATAAGATCAGCACTCTTTCCGATGAAGAGAGAAATAAAGGTCTGATCACAGCATCCGCCGGAAATCATGCACAGGGTGTTGCCTATGCTGCGCATAAATATGGTGTGAAGGCAGTGATCGTTATGCCTACCACAACTCCGCTGATCAAGGTTGAGAGAACAAAGAGTTACGGTGCAGAGGTTATCCTGCATGGTGATGTATATGATGAGGCATGTGCACATGCACTGGAACTTGCTGAGAAAGAGGGATATACCTTTATCCATCCTTTCGATGATCCGGCAGTTGCCACAGGACAGGGTACCATTGCAATGGAGATCGTTCAGGAGCTTCCGCTTGTTGATTATATTCTGGTTCCGATCGGTGGAGGCGGACTTGCAACAGGTGTTTCCACACTTGCGAAGCTGTTAAATCCACATATCAAAGTCATTGGTGTGGAACCGGCAGGGGCTGCCTGCATGAAGGCTTCTCTGAAGAAGGGTGAGGTTGTGACTCTTCCGCACGTAAATACGATTGCTGACGGTACTGCCGTACAGACACCCGGAAAGAAAATCTTCCCGTATATCCAGAAGAATCTGGACGATATCATCACTATCGAGGATGATGAATTGATTGTTGCTTTCCTTGACATGGTTGAGAACCATAAGATGATCGTAGAGAATTCCGGTCTTCTTACAGTGGCAGCGCTTCGTCATCTGGATGTGAAGGGAAAGAAGATTGTTTCTATCTTAAGCGGTGGAAACATGGATGTTATTACCATGTCTTCTGTTGTTCAGCATGGTCTGATCCAGAGAGACAGAATCTTCACAGTATCTGTGCTCATTCCGGATAAGCCGGGTGAACTGGTACGTGTGGCAAGCGTGATCGCCAGGGCTCAGGGCAATGTTATCAAGCTGGATCATAACCAGTTTGTAAGCACGAACAGAAATGCGGCAGTGGAACTTAAGATCACATTGGAGGCTTTTGGCACAGATCATAAGAATGAGATTGTTAAAGCTCTCGAAGATGCAGGATGCAGACCAAAGGTGATCCGTCCAAGTCTGTGATTGTCTCAGAGTAGCATCTGCCATGTAAATAAATGAAATGGGAGCCCTGGTGTTCAGTATATGGATGCCGGGGCTTTTTTGATGAGATTTTTAAGAAGTGTATCGGAAAAAATAAATTTGTGCTGTCAAGAGAAAATGCTTGATATTAATTTTGAAAGAATGCCGTAAATACGCACTTTTCCGGGCATATTGGCAGGAGCCTGTGACAATCTTGTGACAAATGCGGGAAAAATATGAATTTACAGTGTGAGAAAGCAGTAGAAAAGATATGGTGGTTCGGTTATAATAAAGAAAAAGTATCGAAACAGGAAAGGAGAAAACATTATGCCGATAACAATAAAGATGCTGCTAGATCAGTATACCGAAATATTACGGAAGATATATGGAAGTCATTTAAAGACAGTAATTTTATATGGATCCTATGCAAGGGGAGATTATAAGGCAGATTCTGATATAGATATAATGATTCTCCTGGACTTGTCAGACATAGATATTAAACAGTATCGCCATGAATTGTCAGGAGAAACTTTTGATTTCAATATGGATCATGACCTTGATATTAAACCGATAGCAAAAAGCCAACAGCATTTCCAGAACTGGGTTGATGTATACCCATTTTATGCGAATGTAAAGAAGGAAGGGGTGAAACTGTTTGATGCAGCCTAATGAAAAGGGAACGCAGAAAGATTTGGTACTGTATCGTATATAATAATTAAACAATACTTTTGAGGGAGCAAAAGACTCTGGGGGCAGACTTGACTTAGCCATTGTTATGATCGTCATAGACAGTATTTTGTATGCAGTTTATTTGTATGCACCTACACATGTAGCGTGCCAGACTTTCTTAGAAAGGGTGATGCCTATGGTATTTAATGGTTTTGTAGTAACAACACATGCAGTAATTGCGAGTGTAGTGGCAAGTCTGCTGCTGCCTCAAGAGTATTGTTAAGTGTATCTTGTAGTTGAAAGATTTTTAGATATGAAAATAAAATAGTGGAATATACGATAAAAGCACTCAACGCCTTAATTGGTATTGGGTGCTTTTTCTTTATGTTTCTGGATCCTGCTTTTCTTTGAGTCTGGGTAGTAACCATTTTTCTGTACGCATTTGAATGTAATCTGAAATATCCTGATGAAATTCATGTAGATCATTGTCTGAAATAGAACTATTTTCATTTTGATTTTCAAGATTTTCACCAATTAAATGAACTAGCCGTGTGATGCTGGATGAAATTTCCATATTAAGTAAATTGCTAAATTTTCTTTTTTGGGTAGCTTTATTAAACTCTTCTGGTGTTTTACAGTTATCCTCACATAATAAATATTCTGGTCGCACTCCTAAAATAGGAGCTATTGAGTGAGCTGCTTCGACAGTCATTGGTCTTCGAAAATTACGGAAATTGCGAATTTGTTGCGAAGAGTAATGAGATAAATCAGCAAGTGCAGGGGCTTTAATATCAAGCTCTGTCATAAGTGAATCTAACCTTTTGGCACATTCTGCCCCATAATAATTTTTTCGTTTCATAGTAGAAATCCCCCTTTTTAATATCGAAACAAATTTTGTTTCGTTTTTTTATTGTGACTAACTAAAAAATTCTAAATCATTCTTAAAGATTCTAAATCAATTTATAATTTTCTTATAGAAAACAGAAACTGTTGTTTGTTTTTTGCGAAACTTTATATTACAATAATACCATAAAGAAACACATAAGGCAATGTGAAATTAGACAGAAAGAAGAGGTATTTTTTATGAGAAAAACAACATCGTACTCAAGTACATTTTCAGATGCATTAAGTGTTGATACTGCTGGATTACAGAAAATGCTGAATTCAGGAAGACAGACAGCAACTCAGATTGGTATGGCAGCAGGTGCAAGATTTTGTGTTGGTAGAAGAGTGTATTGGAATGTAGCAAAGATCAGAAAGTATCTGGATGAGATTTCAGAGTAAGGTGGCGATTCTATGGGAGTATATGAAAATCTGCTGCCGGGCAAAGAAAATGCGCTGACACCGGAGTATCTTACTGTGAAATGCCATTTTTCCAGTGTTCGGATGCTTCAAAAACAGATCGAAGCAGAACGCAAGGCTGGCAAAGTCATATTATCAAACACAACTCCGCCTGGAGGATATTATCTTCCTGTAGCAGGAGACACGATGGAAATCCGAAAGTTTATTCGTACTTTAGAGAATAGAGGTGAAAATACATTGAAAGCTCTGGAAAGTGCAAGGGATTTATTAAAAGAATTGGAGAGTGATGACTGTTGAGCAATCTTCAAGAGATAAAGGACCTGGTATCTATCAGTGCTGTAGCAGATTACTTGGGTTTGGTAGAAGAATATGGAAAATGTAAGTTTCCGGGTGAAAGAACTGCAAGCATTCAGTTATATAAGGACAACCGATTCCGTGATTTCGGAAGAAATGTTGACGGAGATATTTTTGATTTAATGATTCATGTGAGAGGTTACACGCTTAAAGAAGCGATAGCAGAACTTAAATCCGCTTTTAATATTAAGGATTCGCCAATAGGGAAAAATACTGTTAAAGAAGCTTGGATAGCATATCTGGAACGAAAATTTAATGCTAAATATATAGAGCATTATGATTATTTCTTGACTGACCAAAGTGGAAAAGCAGTTTATGCCTATACTAAGGTCCGATTGCAGGATAAAGCAGGGAAAAAGAAGTTAATTTACGGTAGGTTTAATGGTGATCGTTTTATTCTTGGTTTGCAAGGTAAAAAAGCGAAAGATATTCTGGCCATTTATGGTAGCTCTGTTTTTGCGATTCAGAAAGCAATAGATCGTCAGGAAACAATCTTTTATGTAGAAGGCGAAAAAGATGCAAATACTCTTATGGAAAAGGGATATACAGTATTTACTTGTGGCGGATCAGGAGATTGGAAAAAGGGTGTTTCTGAAATTGTAAGACAAGCAAATGTGATTATTTTAGCTGATAATGATAGGCCGGGAGAGCAATTAGCCTATCAGGTTATGCAGGATTTGCAGTTAATTGCTAATAATGTAAGCATTATAAAACCAATGCCAGATGTAACTAAAGGCGACATTACGGATTACTTTGAAGCGGGACATTCTGTTGAAGAGTTTGAAACTTTGATCAAAAATGATGATGGACAAGATACGGTTCTGATATTACAGAAATATAAGAATAGCAAACAAAGTAAAAACAAATCAAAAGCTGCTGAGAAAAGTGAATCAGATTATCTGGTAATAGAAAATTATTCGGAATACATAGAGCAATTAGAAACTCTTAATGCAGCAGAGAGATTTCCAATGAATGATAGGGGCAGTGCTGATTTATTTGCAACTATATTTAAGAATATCAGCCGGTACAATCCTACAAAGAAAGACTGGATGTATTATGACAAGACGAGGTGGATCGCCGATACAGAGGGAATGAGGGCCAAAAGAAATGCCAAGACACTTGCAGATGCACTTGTGAGGTATTCTGTAACAGCATCTTTACCAGACGATAAGAGACAATCATATATCAAGTATGCCGCCGGGATGATGAATTACAGAAATAGAAATGTAATGATTAATGATGCAAAAGACCTTAATTTCTTTGAAAATATAGAACTGGATAAAGATGATTTTCTTTTGAACTGTAATAATTGCGTTCTTGATTTATCTGGCGATCAGCCGAAATCATTAGAACATAATGCAGACTTACTTTTATCGAAAATATGTAATGCAAATTACAATCCTGCTGCCAATTGTACCCTATGGGAAAAGACAATTGGTGAGATTATGCAGGGCGATACAGCAAAGATAAAATATCTTCAAAAGATGTCTGGCAGGTTCTTAACGGGAGATACATCAGAAGAGGAATTTTATATATTTTTTGGTGCGACTACACGAAATGGCAAATCTACGATTACAGAATTGTTGCTATATCTTCTGGGAGATTATGCAACTACTATTTCGCCTGAGTCACTGGCAATTAAAGCGAATAAGGACAGCAGGACAGCTTCTCCAGATATAGCAAAACTGGCAGGAACAAGGCTTGTAGTAGCATCTGAGCCACCACGGCGAATGTTATTTGATTCTTCGCTTGTAAAAACGTTGACAGGAAGAGATTCGATTTCGGCAAGATTTTTACATGAAAATGAATTTCAGTTTAAGCCTAAATTTAAGCTGATATTAAATAGCAATTATCTTCCAGTGATTAATGATAAAACGGTATTTAGTAGTAATCGTGTAAAGGTGATTCCGTTTGAACGGCATTTTACAGAGAAAGAGCAGAATAAACATTTAAAAGAACAGTTACAGCAAGAAATTGATGGTATTTTGAACTGGTGTATAAAAGGTCTGTATATGTATCGTAAAGAGGGTCTGGAGCCGCCTACAGTTGTACAAAGTGCTACACATGAGTATAGCGAAGACTCAGATAAGATTGGAAAGTTCATTTCAGAGTGCCTTGTGAAATCAGATCAGAATTTAGCGGCTAAAGATGTATATGAGAAATATTCACAATGGTGTAATGATTGTGGTCTGGGAATTGATGGACGAACCTCTTTTTATGAAGAATTAAAGACAAAGAATCTGCTAAGCAAAACAGGAACCGTTACAGGAAAAACCGTCAAGAATGTCATGAAAGGATATTCATTTGTAGAGGAAATTTTTCATCCGATAGATGGTGATTTGGACGCACCATTTCCTTGATTTTATTAAAATGTGCAGTTTGTGCATTTAGTATGTGAGAGTTAAAAAAACTACTCTTATATATATTTACATTCTATTTGCACATTTTGCACATATAGGATTTTAAATTATTTTGTATGAAAATTTATAGGCGGATTATCGTCAGAAAGGATATGTAAAAGATGTATCAGGAAAAATCAAAGAAACAGCCGATTTATGACATTGTATACCTCAAACCACTGGAAGGATTTACTGTAGAGGAAGTAACAGAAGAAAAAAGAAATATCGTTATGAAATTCGTAAACCATCAGACAGGAGCAACTACAAGAATATATATTGATTCTGTTTTGTTCGGAAGCGAAATGATGAAGTATACAGAGGAGTAATTAAGAATATCGAAATGCCAAATTGATAGCATACACTTTGTAGTAATTTGAACAAATAGGAATCATGTAAACTTTATAGGCGGTAATCCGCCGGAAAGGATAATAATCATGAAAATAATGACGCAGGATAAAACACGAGTTTTAAATTTTAAAATGACGTATATCAGTTATGTAAGTAAGAACCGTATTTGTGAGGGTGATTTTGGTATTGCGGAATATGCGAGTCCAGAGCGTGCAAAAGAAGTGTTGAATGATATGTTTCAAAAGTATGCAGCAGGAGAAAAAGTTTATATCATGCCGGAGGAGTAAAGTGGATAACACAAAGGAATTAAAGCCGATTTATGACATATTCACTGCTGCATGGCGGGCATACAGGGAACACTATCCGCCAGGGAATCCGCAGGATGATACATACTGGTCAAAGCTGGTAGATGATCTTCACGAAATAGAATCACAATATAATTGCCAGTTGTGCCAGGATATCTTGTGCAATGTTGCGTCAGATCTGGAGCGCAAAGCAAAAGTCCTGTATCAGTCAAAGTAACTGACACAGGACCGTATAAAAGGGGTGAGTCTTTCTGTAAGCTATTATACCACAAACAGGACAGGAGGACTCTATACCAATGAGCATCAGAAAAATGAAATTGAAAGATTATGGGATTACGCCGGGACGGGCAGCAGAACTCAAAGAAATGGTAAAAGACAAACAGTATTATTCTTTAGTAATCGAAGCATGCAATAGGGCAAATGAATTTCTTGCCTCGCATCTGGTAAAGAGTTTTACAGAAAGCGTGGGATATCGCCAGATATTCAAAAACAGCAATTCATGTGAACTTCCATGCACTGAAAATGATTTTTATGGTTATAAGCGGAAAGCACTTCATGAATTTGATTTACTGGTGAAAACAGTAGATGTGTAGTAGACGATGTTGGAAGAACCTGACAAAACCCCACATATCACTCTATATGGGAGGAACTTAACAAAACTTAACATTTCTGAGTATATAGCCGAAAACATTAACAGATATTAACATCTTCTCGGATCGGCAACCTGTCAAAACCGTCTGTTTCTCTGTATAGGGAATACATCTTGGAAAAACGTGGAGTTTCAGAGGATATAGTGAGGAAGTAGGTTGCTAAGAAATGATAAGGTTTCTGCATATATATCCGAAATCTTAGTATTTTTTAGTACTTTGATTGCCCAGTAAAACTTAGTATTTTGGCTCATATAGGCGGAGGCTTTCCATGGAAACCTCAGAAAACCTCATATATTTTTCTGTATAGGATTATGGAACCTAACAAAAGCTAACATTTTTGTATGTATAGGCAAAACCTTAAAAAACCTAATATTTCTCGGTATATGGATGGAAAATGCAGGGAGTTTAATGACACGATTACGCGCGGGTGGTATTCGGAGATTTCGGAGTCCCTAAAAGTCGGGGCGTAATTTCCGAGCGAACTCCGAGCGAACTCCGAGAAATAACCGTTTCAGTATTGTTGAACAGAGAACGAACAGAGAGAAATCGAACAACAGACGAACAAAACAAAAAGGAGATTTTTATGAATGGATGTAATGAAAATGCAATTGAATTTATGACCAATGGTACCAAAGCAACATTAACATTCTCTCAGGGCCGGTATAAATCTGTAATCCGCAAGCTGGCAGAGAAACATCCTGATGATTGCCAGATCGTTGCTGATAATGAGGACGGAAGTATTTGTGCTCATGTTCCGGTAGCCTGGATACGGATTTCTCCTCCGAAACAGTATACAGAGGAACAGCGTCAGCAGATGGGAGAACGGATGAGACGTAATATATCTGCAAATACAGGAGTATGGGAATAAAACAGAGCAAAAATCAATTGTAATGCAACTAAGGTAAAGTTGTAAGGGTAAAGGAAGAAAAAGGTTAAATGAGCCGATAAAACAGAGAGAAGAGATAATGCCGGTATTTAATAAAAATCCTGCTGCCGAACCTACGGCTCAATAAAAGACCTATTATGAGAAATACGGTCATTTACGGTCATGCGTTATTACTGATTTTTACGGTATTGGTCTGATTGAAGCAGTGAGGAAGCAGTGAAAAGTTATAAAAAGTTATAAAAATGGGTATACACTATTTTGAGGGTCCCTGTTATTGATAATGAAGCCGCAGGAAAGCCGCACAAAGCCGTGACGAACCCGTGAGAAATGGAATTAAAGCGGCGAGGAAGCGGCGAGAACTTGGAGCGTTCGAACAGGCGAGGAACAGGCGAGAATATCAGATTGAATCGCGATCTTTGCGAAAGGCCAGTTGCCTTTGAACTGTCGATGAACAGTCGAAATAACAAAAACGCCCCAAAGTGGTAGAGAGCTGTTCTCACAAAATGTGAGATAATATATGTATCACGATAGGACAGGAGATGATGTATGTGATTTTACTTAGCATGTTGATGTTGATTGCAGTCATGGAATTAGCAGCTATTTATGATGCGGTAAGGGGGAAAGACAATGAGACGTATCAGAATGAAGAAAAGTAGAAAATATGAACAGGACAAACTTCAGGCGGCAATAAATGCTTCTGCCAGACGGGCACTTGATGATTTGGAGAAGTCATCGGGAATGCTTTCTGTAACGATTGAAGCATTAAGACAGGGTCTTCCAGAGATGGCAGAAAAATACAGAAAAATTGCACAGGATTACAAAGAACTTCGGAAACTTGAAAAAGAACTTCAAAAATATGAGGGAGAGGGCGATAAATAATGGCAGAGAAGATAACATTTAATACAGGTGCTAAGAGCTACGAGATTGTAGATCAGGATGGAAATGAGCTGGGAGTATTCCGGTTTATTCCTACAGATGTTGGAATCCTAAACAGATATAAAGAGACAGCAGCGTTTTTCGCAAGTGTAGGTGACAAAATAAAAGGGGAGGACTTGGAAGAGATTCTTCCTGAGCTGGAGAAAGAAGCCGGTGAAAAGATAGATTTCTTGTTTGGTGCTCCTGTATCGGAGAACTTCTTTAAAATTACTCATCCGTTTACAATTCTGGAAGATGGACAGACCTTTGCCGAACAGATTATCACTGTAATTGGCGGAATCATTGAAAAGGAATTAGCTGAAAGCGAAAAGAAGCAGCAGGAACGAATTGAAAAATATACTGCTAAATACACGAAAAAAGACGAAGCAAAATAAGAAAATGTGGGCTGTTCTGGAAACAGGATAGCCCCAATTTATAACTCGGTACTGGTAATTTGAAACTGGTACCCTGACCTCAAATAGTCGGGAGGTAGATAATATGGCAGCTGATGGCTCAATCATCATTGATACCAGGATTCAGACAGAAGGTCTTTCCAAAGGCTTAAATACCATCAAGGCAGGAATGACAAGAATTACTGCTCAGGTATCAAAAATGGGAGAAACAGCAAAAAATTCATTTCAAAGGCAGATTGCAACAGTTAACAGCCTTTATCAAAGCTATGAAAAGCAGGAAAGAAAAGTTGCTGAATTAAAATCTAAGCTGGATGAGCTGGGTAAAAGCAAAATAGAAACAGAAGAATACAAGCAGATTTCGGATCAGATCAAGGCTCTTGAGACAGACTTTGGAAAAATAGAATCTAAACAGCGTGAATGGATTGATATGGGATTTCCAGTTGATTCTGGGCCTGTTAAAGAACTAGATAAGCAGTTGGATGAAATATGGGCAGACATGGAGAGACTGCAGAACAAACAGAAAGAGATGCAGGCATCCGGCAGTGCGTACATAGATCCTAAATCGACAGATGCCTATAAAAATACATTGCAGAAGTACGATGAGGAATCACAGAAGCTGGAACGTACAAACGGAAGGCTGTATTCTTCATACAATAATCTAAAGAAAAAAGTAGAGGAATATCAAAAAAAGAACAATAAGCTTGTTCTGGCAATGCAGAATCTGCAGAAAGCTGCTGCGCGCGTAGGTGCAGTCATGAAGAACATTGGCTCTGCTTTAAAGAGCGCAGGATCAGCCGTAAAAAGCATGGTCTCTGCCATGAAAAAAGCAGTGGAATCTATGCTTAATTTCGATAAGCAGACAAAACGCTCCAAGGCAGGTCTGGGCAAGATGCTGGGAATGTCACTATTGTTTTCGGGCATGTTCCGGGCTATAAATGCTGTTGGTGACGGAGTAAAGACGGGAATTCAGAATCTTGCTAAGTATTCTAATACTGCAAACACAGCAATGTCTTCATTAATGTCCAGTATGACAAGATTAAAGAATTCTTTTGCAACAGCATTCGCGCCAATATTGACAACAGTTGCACCGATTCTTGTTAAGTTTATTAACCTTATGTCAGATGCGGTTACTCGTGTAGGTATGCTGATTGCAGCATTAACTGGGCAAAAAACTTTTACAAAAGCAATAGGCGTTCAGGAAGATTATGCTGCCAGTTTGGATAAGACAGCGGATAGCGCTAAGAAAGCCGCAAAGGAAGTAAAAGGATATCTTAGCCCGATTGATGAACTTAATAGATATGATGATGGCGTAAACAGTGCAGGGACAATCGGCGGGAACAAATATACTGGCCCATCTGCTGGTGATATGTTTGAAGAAGTTCCTATCACAAGTTCTATAAAGGGAATTGCTGATAAGATCCGAAAGCTCATTAAAAAAGAGGACTGGGAAGGACTGGGGGCTTATATTGCCAGTGGCATTAATAAAGGCCTGCAGAAAATTTATGATGTGATTAATTGGAACAATGTTGGCCCAAAGATCACAAAATTCTGCGATGCTTTTACAAGAACATTTAATAGCCTGGTTGATCATATTGATTGGGATTTGTTAGGACGTACTGTAGGGGCTGGGATTAATACTCTTGTGAATACTATGAATCTTCTGATTACAGGAATAAATTGGAAGAATCTTGGAAAGAAATTTGCAGAAGGTATTACCGGTCTGGTTCGTGAGGTGAACTGGAATAATCTTGGACAGCTGCTTGGCAACATGCTCATGATTTCCTGGAAGATATTTAGCGGATTTGTTCATAATCTTCCTTATGCTGATATTGGAAAGGCGGTTGCGGATGCACTGAACGGTGTTTTTTCGACTGTTTCATTTTCAGAGATAGGAGATGTACTTGCTACTGGACTTAACGGTGCGTTTACAACTCTTTACAATTTTGCTGTCAATTTCAACTGGAAACAGATGGTTGATAATATTGCGGGCGGAATCAATACTTTTGTATCAAAATTTGATTGGAAAGGCAATGGACAGAAGCTGGAAATATTCCTGAACAATTTATGTACTTCTTTGGTTGGACTGGCTCAAAAAACAAATTGGGAAGAAGTAGGGAAGGGAATAGGGACATTCTTAAGCCAGATTGATTGGAGCAAACATCTGTGGCAGGTCATTGAAGCAATCAAAACAACGATTGGAGGTCTGTTTGATGGGTTGGAAGAAGGTGGCACAGCCGGTAAAATAGCAGCTTTTCTCGGAAAAGCATTTATTGCTGTAAAGATTGCGGATATAACAGGGATTGGTAGTCTGGTAAAGTTGCTGATTGGAGCAATAGGAAAGAAGATAATCGGATCTGAAGCAGTAGCGGCTCTTTCTGGAAGTCTGACATCTGTACTGGGAAAAGCTGCCAGTGCGGCAGCGGGCGGATTTACTTCCCTTGCTTCATCTCTTGCCCCATTGATAGGAACAGCGGGATTGATCGCAGCGGTAGCTACGGCGGCAATTGTAGGAACAGAAAAGCTGGCAGGATTTATAGAAACCTTACAGGGTGGAAACGGTGTTCTGACACAGGCGGGTGGATATCTGCATGATTATGCTGGGGCAATGAGTTCCTCGAATCTAATAACCCAAAAGCAGGCAGAAGACCTCTGGAAGTTGATTGAAGCCGATGAAAGTGCGGGAAAATCCAATGCTGAAATGTATGATAGCTTTATTCATAAGTTGGCAGAATATGGCATATCTGCTGAGCAGGCGAAAGCAATACTTGAACAATATGGTGCTCAGGCAGGCGTAACAGGTACCTTCGTAGAAGATATGACCAATAAAGTGCTGGCATTGGGACAGGGATTCTCTGAAAGTGCAGGACAGATTGATCTCTCTTCGCTGAGTGCGAAAGAAGCAATTAGTGTTTTATCGGACACTCTTTATACATTAAGTCTGAAAGGGAACGAATTTAGCGGAACCTATCAGGGAGTCAGAAGCCAGCTTCAGGACACTGGCGGAAGTGCCAAGAGCGCACAGGATGCTTTGAACATGGTTTACACTGCTTTGAAGAATGCAGGTGTACCACTGGATGATCTGAATGCAGCATTAGGGGCAGAGTTTCCGGCTGCAACTACGGCGGTTACTACAGCGGTAGATACCAATATTGTCGGAGCGCAGGAGAAGATTTCTTCATCAATAAAGACTGCTCAGACTGATGTGGAAGAGGCTACAGCCGGAATTAAGTCCAGTACAGAAGAAAATTTTGCAGGAGTAAATGATTCTACAGTACTTAACTGGGGAAATTCTGCAAAAGAAGTGAAAACGAATGTACGAGCCATGAAGATACAGGCCAACTTAAGCCTTGGTGAGATGACCAAAGGTGTTAAGAGTCAGTTCCAGAGTCAGTATAACATCATGACAAGAAAATGGAAAAACGCCAGTGACGAAATCAATAGGACGGTTGGAGGTATGTCAGGCTCGATTGACAAAAGTCTTTCTTCCTTAGTTGGCAAAGTAGAAAGCTATGGATCCAGAATGGAAAGTGGTCTTTCCGGAGCAATATCCAGGGCGGCAGATAGAATCAGCACTACATTGAATAATATTATATCTAAAGTAAACGGTATGATTAATAACATAAACAGTGCAATCTCGGGAATTGAAAGAGGCTTTACGTTTTCATATAATGTACAGCTTCCTAATGGCGGACGCCGATGGGGAAATTATTCCATGAGCCTTCCAAGAGTAAACTCAGTTCCGTATCTGGCCAGTGGCGCAGTTATTCCGCCAAGGTCAGAATTCCTTGCGGTATTAGGTGACCAGAAAAAAGGAAATAACCTGGAAGCACCGGAAAGCCTGTTGCGTCAGATCGTCCGGGAAGAATCAGGAAAAGGGCAGGGAGATGGAAATACCTATAATGTTACAGTTAATGCGTCCGGCAGAAAATTACTAGATATTATTATCAGTGAAGCTGAAATGAGGAGACGCAGAAACGGGAAAAACCCATTTGAGTTAGCATAAAGAAAAATGGGACACAGGAACAACTTAAAACGGAGCAAAGAAAGGAAGAAATTATGCGAACCAGAGAAGCAACTTATACAGATTATGGATTTAAAAAGGGAGAGGAAAAACAGCTGAAGCAGTATTGTCTGGATCTGGAACTGCCGGACAAGCTTCTGCTGCTACAATGTGCGCATGAATGCAATCCTATGGTTGAAGATGATCTCTTCTACAGTATATCCAAGGGCGTGGCATTTCAGGTCCTTGCCAGAAAAGGGATTGATCAGAATTACAAATGCCATGCAGATGTTTATGGATATAAACGAAAAACACTGGCATTATTCAGATCTGCACTACAGGCATGCGGAAGATATCCATTTTAGCAATAGAATGGAAAATTAGGTGAAAATATTACGGTACTGTAAGGATATGGGGCTGTATATAATACGCGCGAATGGATAACGAAGCGTGAGGAAAGCGTGAGAAACAGCATTATGTTGGAAAAAGATTGCATTTCCGCATATATAGCCGAAAGGCAATAACATATTTACTCATGGTTGTTGAGAAATGTTGAGATTTTTTATATGTAGCCCCATAACAGTACAGTTATTTCCGAAATAGAACTTGAAAAAACTTGAAGCATTGGTTTATATAGCTCTGAAAATAATTGCAGAGCGGAAAGGAGCGTTGTTATAGACGATTTAGTATACCTTAAAAATGAACAGGCAGTATGTGATAGTTTACAGGTAGCGGAGAAATTTGGAAAAAGGCATTCAGATGTCATTAGAGCAATAGAGAATTTATTGGCAAATGACTCAACGCAAAATTGCGTTCAGTGCATCAAGCCATCTAAGTATAAAGATGCTTCCGGAAAATATAATAAAAAGTATTTGTTGAATAAAGATGGCTTTGTGTTCCTGGCATTTGGTTTTACTGGAAAAGAAGCAGATGCCTGGAAATGGAAGTATATTGATGCGTTTAACCGGATGGAAAGACTTGTTTATGAAAAGAATACTGCTGCTTATCAGATAGCAGATCAGGAAGAGAGAACCACCAGAAGAGCAGAGACGGATGTTATCAAGGAATTTGTGGAATATGCCAGAATGCAGGGAAGCACTCACGCAGATCACTATTACAGCAATTATACCAGACTGGCATATAAGAGTGTAGGAATCACTGACAAGACAACTGCTGCCGGAAGTCAGTTAGATGATCTGTCATTGGTGGAACATCTGATAGCGCATACTTTAAGAACTGGCATGGCAGCAGGACGTAATTACAAAGATATTTACCAGGACTGCAAGAATCGGCTGGAAACTATGCGGTATTTACAGTGTACGGCGTGAAATGTTTTATTTGCCCAGAGTACAGGCATAGAACAAGGTGAAAATGGGTGGAAACAGTGCAAGGGTATATTTGTATAGAGTAAGGTGGAACAAAGAAAAATAGACGATTATTACAAAGCAATGAAAGGTGTGGAAAGCATAAAGGAAATGCTGAGAAGGATCCCAATAAATTGAATAGGCGAAGCGGCAGCAGATGAGAGTGTGGGCAAATGGAAATTGACAAATTCTGGGGACTGGCATATAATATACTTATCAAGACAGCCAGTAAGGGAAGTCAAGGTTCCCCGTCCTGGCAAGATATATGTATAAGACGTAGCCGCCTATTCTTTACCAGAGAGCAGGGCGGCTATTTCTTATGTGTGTATGTAAGGATAGATACAATTAAGCTGGCTGTTGTCAGGATTATCATAAATATCTCGTAATCGCTCATAAGCATCCCCTCCTGTCAAGGCTCAGGATCAGGGGAACCACAGCCGCTCTACTGGCTGCCTGGATAAATATACTATATTCAGTTTTAGCTTATTGAAATCCCATGTTTTATTGCCTGCTCTTTGAGTTTGAGAAAATTTTTTGTTTGAGCGTTTTTCATTCTGCTATAAGCACTAAAAGATTTGGGAGCTAGTTCGGGTAATTCATAAAAAATATGATAGTATTCTTTACGCATCGAATTTTTCTTATGAAATGCCTCCTGCTGTTTTATGTATTCAGGATTATCTTTTATATGATTGATCAATTGCTGATAGTTTGCATCATGATCAAGTACGGAATATATATATTTCTCAGCCTTGTCAGCTTCGTCAAACATTCCCATTTCTACGTGCCATTGTACTATCCGGTAAAAGTGGCTTTCGTCCCAAGATAAAAAAGGATGAGCAAACATTAATTCAGTACATTTCCATAAACAGGCTGAACATCTTATTTTATCTTTGCGATTATAAAAGCTTCCGGCTTTCATCCTTAAAACATAATCTAAATTTCCAGTAACGCCATATCCATCCATTATATTTTGATGTGCTGGGAATTTTGGTACAGGAATGCGCTTTAAATCGTCCAGATTCTCCAGATCATATTTTACCCCATCTGAAACCAGATATCTGGCATCGTACCAGCTTTCTTTATCAGTGGGATATACTTTGTACATCTCTCCATTTTTGAAATAGATGGTTTGAGCATCAGGAACATCATCGGATGATGAATTGAAAACACTTTTAATTTTATTGAAAAGGCTCATGGAATCCTCCTATACAAATAGAACAGTAAAATATCAGGTATTGTTTTATTTTTTTACGATGGAAAGGCGGTAGGTGACATGATGATCTTCGGATGGTGGATTCTGAAAGACTTCCTCATCAACCTCCAGATTTGTCCAGTCATCTGTTTGAATTACACCGTCAATCAATTCTACCCGGATAAAATCAGGCAGATTCATAATATCATCATAGGTGTATAAACGTTTTGCCATGAGAGCACATCCTTTCGTGAATAATATTAGTTATGCGTTGTCACGTTCCATCCGTTGATCAACTGCTTTTTTGATATAACCGTTTACGGATTCTCCGGCAGCAGTCGCAGCGGCTTTGATTTCTTCGTATTTTTCCTTTTGGACATCAAGAGGAATACGTTTAAGTTTATTTTTTGCATATTCGATATCATATTTGGCTTTAGTTGAAATTTCAGGCATTAGAGATTTCCTCCTTGAGATACTTGTATGTATTTATTTAAAATGTCTCTATCCCATAAAAGAACGTTTGTTTTCTGGGCAAGATCTTTTGCTTGTCTGGTGAAATAGCGATTTGTCATTACTACTGGAACATGGCAATTATAATATCTACATCCGGAAAAGGCTTCTTGCACTGCTTTGTTTCCGATATCAGAAGAATAACATTTGCACTGTATGCCATATTTTACACCGCCTTTCTCGGCAAGAACATCGATTCCCTGATCTCCACTACCTTGTGTAACACTAACATTGTAGAAACCATTATTTTTGAGCAGCTCAGCACAATAATATTCGAAGTCGTGTCCTTCCATTGTATCGTAGACAGGAATTTGTGGTTCTGGTGATACATAAGATTCAACAGTGTCTTCTGGTTCAGAAGCGGATTCAGGAGCATAATCACTTTTGCTATATGACGGAATAATTGGTTCTACGTCATTAGAATCAGTAGAATTTGTTTTGATGATTCCTGAAAAAGTTCTGACTATAGAAGAAATAATGGTGCATACAAGAGCTATTATTACGGCACCAGGAACAAATATAACTAAAGTAGCAACAAGTCCGGCTATAATATGTGAACTGTCTTTCTGAAAACCAGTAATTGTAATGTAAACCATAAAAATAAGCCATAAAGCCGTAAAAAATGCTGTGACTTTGTGGTGAATGTAAAATGTTGTGATTTTTTTCAAATCTCTCTCTCCCTATAGTTGATTTTAATACTTCAAAATTATATCAAAAAGATGAAACTGTGTACATAGTAAAAAGATACAAAAAACTACGTACATATTTGTAAAAAAAGTCAATAGACAGGTAACTACGTACATAGTATACTATAATCAGTTCAAGGGAACAGAACAACAGCGAAGAGTGAAAATGAAGTGATAGTAAGATGTACCAAAGACACTTACATAACACCGGGCAAGGGTAAGGGGATAATGAGACGGTCGAGAAACCTTAGATAGCTTTAAGACCTGCCGGGGCTGTTGGGAATTCCGATAAAAGGAGGGATAAGAACATGAAGTACAACTTATCAAAGATCATGTTGAAAGCATGGAAAGTTTACCGCAAGACAAAGAATATCAGCTTTGCAGAAGCACTTCACAGAGCATGGTTATCTGCAAAGGCAGAAGAAATCAATGCAAAGAGAATCGAAGATGCGAAACATGCAGCAGGAATCACAGAGGAAACCAATACCTTTGCTAAGTGGAAAGAGCTTGGTTATAAGGTAAAGCATGGAGCATCAGCATTATTCGGATGTTCTCTTATCTGGGGAAGCAGGGGAGACGGCGCAGAATACAAGGCAAGTTTCTTTGGAAAGTCTCAGGTAGAAGCAATTTAATAAAAAAGCCCTTACCAGAGCGGCAACTCTGATAAAGGCAAAGCAACCCGACAACCGACTAAAATTGAGGGGCTGTGCGTATTATAACATACTCATTCCCCTCAGACAACAAAAGAAAGGAATGGACAGAATGATATCAGTAATGGACGTTCTTATGATTTTTGCAGGTGGATTTATATCTGCTAAAGTATGTGATTATGTACACGAATTAGAACGAGAGGAGAATGAAGCATGAGCAAAGAAAAAACATTAAGAATATCAGAAGAAACAGAAGTGATGCAGGCCACAGGTGTTCCGGCACAGGAGACAGAAGAAGTAAGCACAGCTCTTGCAACAGAGATTATCGCAGATCTCAAGAAACAGCTGGAGGAAGCAAAGGAAGAAGCGAAAGAATGGGAAGAAAGTTGGAATATGTGTCGTGAGCAGGTTCGAGCATTGTCCAGGCAGTCAGATATTATTAGCATGGTGTTAAGGATGGATAATGTAGAACTATTAGATTTAGCTTTTGGATTTGTTAGAGGATGTTATAACCAGCAGATTAAAAAGGAACAGGAGGCAGAAAACAATGGAGAAATGTAATTTAACTCAGGTTCCTTGCAGAAAGGCAATTATGGACGTTGTCCAGGCTAACAAAGATAGAAGATCATTACAGCACATCTATGAGCTGGCAGAACTCTTTCGGATAGCTTGTTCCGGCAATGAAGCATTTATGGAATTATCAGAGGAAGATCAGGAGCGTTTCTGGCTGATTACAGATGCTTTAATGATGAATGATCCGGAAGACCTCAAGAGGGTACATAACCTTGCAAATTATTTGATGGTAAAGCGAATAAAGGACAATGCAAAAGTGGCGGAGGCATAACATGGACTACAAAAAGCAGATAATTGAGATGCTGGAGAAGATAGATAACATTTATTGGCTAAGGTCAATCTATGTATTCATGAAAACGCTGATAGGATAGTTGTACGGAGGTATAGCATGGATTATAAAAAAGAAATTGGAAATCTCTTGAATGAAATCCAGAGTGAGAAATTTCTGAAATTTTTGTATAACGTAATTGTCTCATTTAAGAGACAGTGGGGGTACTAATATGGATTACAAGAAAGAAACTATTGAGATATTACAGAAGGTAAATGATGATAGCCTGCTTGAATTCTTCTATAGATTCATTGCCAGAGTATTAAAGAACAGGGGATATTGATATGGATTACAAAGAAGAAACTATTAAACTGATTCAGAAATGTAATGATCTTCACTGGCTGAAAGTAATTCATGCTTATGTTTTAAGATTGTTGGGATAATCAGAGGGGCGGCGGACTGCTGCCCTGCCTTAATATTAAGAAAGGAATTACTATGGCGAGAAAAGACATTAAAGGTAGAAACCTCCGCGTAGGTGAATACTACGATGAAAAGAATCAGCGATATATGTTCCGTAAAATGGTTGATGGAGAGCGTGTGACAATTACAGCTGCCAATCTGGCAGATCTCCGTAAGCAGGAGAATGATTTGCTATGTAAGATTGATAAAGGGGCAAGGTTCAACACAAAGAAAGCAAAAGAGACATTAAATCAGTATTTTGATTACTGGTTTGAGACATTTGCCAAGAGCGGGCGTAAAGCGACAACCTGCACCAACTATAAATCCTATTACAATACATATATTAGAAAAACAATAGGCAAGAAGCCAATCTGTAAGATTGAAAAGGTGGACTGCCAGAAAATCGTCAATGGAATGATTAAGGATGGAAAGAAAACTTCTACCATGACGAATTTAAAAAGCTGTTTAAATGCAGTATTTGAATGTGCAGTGGATGAAGATGTGATACTGAAGAATCCGGCCAGAAATCTCCAGATACCTCAGACAGGAGCAAAGAAACGTACAGCAATAGAATCAGATCAGATAAAGCTGTTTATGGATTATGTAAAGACAAGTCCCCAGTATTCTTATGCTTATCCAGAATTTATTTTCTTATTTAATACAGGAGTAAGGATAGGAGAGCTTGCCGGGCTTACATGGGATAACGTAGATTTTAAAAATAATATGCTTACCATTGATAAGACGGTCAACCGTTACCGGAAAAAAGACTTCGGTTTTACTATGGCGTTGGCTTCTCCGAAGAGCAGAACATCAGTCAGAACGATTCCGATGAATAATGAGGTACGAAAAATGCTTCTGAAAGAAAAAATGAGGAATGCAGGTCCTACGATGTCAATTCCTTTTGTAGATGATTCCGGAAACATCAGGAGGCAGGTATCGGACATTGTATTTGCAAATTCTGTTGGGCGTGTCTGGAATGAACCTGGATTCTTAAATCTGATTAACCGAATCATAGAATCATACAACGAAGAAGCAGAGGAAAATGGAAAAGAGAAGCTTGAAAACTTTTGTCCTCACATGGCAAGACATACATATACCACATTGGCATATTCTGCCGGAGCTGATGTTAAGGCTGTCAGTGAGATTCTGGGGCATGCATCAACATCTGTGACAATTGACACTTATGCACATCTGACAGAGGAGAAAAAGCGAAAACAGGAAGAGGTGATAAAGACGATAAAGGTGCTGTAATGGCGCCTTTTTTTTTCTGGCCTTTTTGTGACAATTTCTGTGACAAATTTTGTGACAAAGACGACACGAGACGGAGTAAGACAAAAAGATGGCAAATCAGAGAAGTGTTGATTTTACGCAGGATAACACAAGACAAAACAAGATAAAATTTAGTTCGTCAAGAGAAAATGCTTGACAGCACATTGTAAATAGGTTAATATAGTCAAGGTGATTACAGATGGAGAAGTTTGTAGAGCAAGGTTATTTATATGATTTTTATGGAGAACTTCTGACAGAGAGACAGCAGCAGGTTTATGAGAGCGTGGTGCTGGAGGATTACTCGCTGAGTGAAGTCGCAGAGGATCTGGGCATCAGCAGACAGGGTGTGCATGATATGATCAAGAGATGCAACAAGACCCTTGAAGAGTATGAACAGAAGCTTCATCTTGTAGAGAAATTCCTGAATATACGGGCGCAGGTAAAGCAGATCCGTGTACTTGCCCGGGAATATCATTCCGATGAAATTGTAAATATTTCCAATGAGATTTTAGAGGAGTTATAACATATGGCATTTGAAAGCTTGACAGATAAACTGCAGAATGTGTTTAAGAAGTTGCGAAGCAAGGGCCGCCTGACAGAGGAGGACGTTAAGCTTGCCCTTAAGGAAGTAAAGATGGCTCTGTTAGAGGCAGACGTAAACTTTAAGGTTGTGAAGCAGTTTACTAAATCTGTACAGGAGCAGGCAATCGGACAGGACGTTATGAGCGGTCTGAATCCGGGTCAGATGGTGATCAAGATTGTTAATGATGAACTTGTGAAATTAATGGGAAGTGAGACAACAGATCTGCCTCTTCGCCCGGGAAATGAGATCACAGTGTTCATGATGGCAGGTCTGCAGGGTGCAGGTAAGACCACCACAGTTGCGAAGCTTGCAGGTAAGCTGAAATCCAAAGGTAAGAAACCTCTTTTAGTAGCCTGCGATGTTTACCGCCCGGCGGCTATCACACAGCTGCAGGTCAACGGCGAGAAACAGGGCGTGGAAGTATTTTCCATGGGAGATAAGCAGAAGCCTGTGGATATTGCGAAAGCAGCCATAGAGCATGCGAAGGCAAATCAGCAGAATGTTGTACTTATCGATACAGCCGGTCGTCTTCATGTTGATGAAGATATGATGCAGGAACTTGCAGATATCAAGGCGAACATTCAGGTAGATGCAACCATCCTCATCGTAGATGCGATGACCGGACAGGATGCGGTAAATGTGGCAAGCACATTTGCTGATAAAGTAGGAATCGACGGTGTCATTCTTACCAAGATGGATGGTGATACCCGAGGCGGTGCAGCCCTTTCTATCAAGGCAGTAACCGGTAAGCCTATTCTGTATGTAGGTATGGGCGAGAAACTTTCTGATCTGGAACAGTTCTATCCGGAACGTATGGCTTCCAGAATCCTTGGTATGGGTGATGTCATGAGCCTGATCGAGAAAGCAGAAGCTTCCATCGATAAAGAACAGGCGCAGGACATGCAGAAGAAGTTAAAGAAAATGGACTTTGACTTCAACGATTACCTTACCAGTATGGAACAGATGAACAAGATGGGCGGTATCGGCAGTATCCTGAATATGCTTCCAGGTATGGGCGGTAAGATGAAGGATATTGAGGGAATGATCGATGAGAAAGCCATGGACAGAACCAAGTCAATTATCCTTTCCATGACACCTCAGGAGAGAAGCAATCCGTCAATCCTGAACATTTCCAGAAAGAACCGTATTGCCAGAGGTGCAGGAGTAGATGTCTCTGAAGTAAACCGTCTGGTGAAACAGTTTGAGCAGAGCAAGAAGATGATGAAACAGATGCCTGGTCTTATGGGCGGAAAAGCCGGTAAGCGCAGTGGTGGATTTAAACTTCCGTTCGGACTGTAATTGAGAAGTTAGCGAAGCGGATAACGCTTTGACATAAAAGTTACTGTTTCATAGCTGAACAGTAATATAACATAAGAAAACAATATATTTTATTTAATGGAGGAAAAGAAACAATGGCAGTTAAAATCAGATTAAGAAGAATGGGACAGAAGAAAGCACCTTTTTATAGAATCGTAGTTGCAGATTCCCGTTGCAAACGTGATGGAAGATGTATCGAAGAAATCGGAACATACGATCCAAACCTTGAGCCAAGTGCTGTAACAGTTGATGAAGAAGCAGCTAAAAAATGGCTTGCAGCAGGAGCTCAGCCTACAGATGTTGTAGCAAAAATCCTCAAAGATGCCGGAATTGAAAAATAATTCAGATATACCAGGATAAGGTATTTCTGCAGCGTCCGTAGGGGACGGGTCAGGGAGGTATGTAATGAAAGAATTAGTGGAAGTAATTGCAAAATCTCTTGTTGAAAATCCGGATGAAGTAGTTGTTACTGAGACAGAAAAGGAAGACGCGATCATCGTTGAACTGAAAGTCGGACCTGCTGACATGGGCAAGGTTATCGGACGGCAGGGAAGAATTGCGAAAGCGATCCGAACTGTGGTAAAAGCAGCTTCTTCAAAAAGCAGCAAAAAAGTGATTGTAGATATTCTGCAATGAAAATAAGGGTCAGGAGCTGTGGAACATCCCATGGCTCCTGATTTGGGTTTAAGCGGATTTGGAATATGGATCAGCATTCGCTGTGAGCAGGCATAAAAGCAGAATGCAAATGACGTATGATATGAAAATTATAGGAGTCAGCAGATGGAAGATTTATTAAAAGTTGGTGTGATCACTACGACACACGGAATACGCGGGGAAGTAAAAGTATATCCTACCACAGATGCAGACAGATTTCTGGATCTGGAATATGTTCTGCTTGACACAGGCAGAGAGAAAAGAAAGCTTGAAATAGAGAATGTTAAGTATTTCAAGAACCTTGTAATCCTGAAATTCAGGGGAATTGATAATATTAATGATATAGAGATGTATAAAAAAAGAGAACTCTGGATCCCGAGAGAAGAAGCGCAGGAGCTGGAAGAAGATGAATATTACATTGCAGACCTGATCGGTATGGATGTAGTTCTCGAAGACGGAAGCAAATTTGGAACTCTGAAAGATGTAATGGAAACAGGCGCTAATGATGTCTATGTAGTAGAGGATGACAAAGGCGAAGAAATTCTGCTCCCTGCTATCAGGGAATGTATCCTTGATGTGGATGTGGAGAAGAATGTAATGACCATTCATCTGATGAAAGGATTAATATAAATGAATTTTCATGTTTTAACCCTGTTTCCGGAGATGATTGAAAATGGCATGAATACCAGCATTACCGGACGTGCGATCACAAAAGGTCTCCTCACACTGGAGGCAGTGAACATTCGTGATTATGCATTCAATAAGCACCAGAAAGTGGATGATTATACCTATGGCGGCGGTGCCGGAATGCTGATGCAGGCAGAACCGGTGTACCTTGCTTATGAGGCGATTGCAAACCGTACGGCAAAAAAGCCAAGAGTTGTATATCTGACTCCTCAGGGGCAGGTATTTAACCAGGCTATGGCCAGAGAAATGGCGCAGGAAGAGGATCTGGTATTCCTTTGTGGACACTATGAGGGAATTGATGAGCGTGTTCTGGAGGAAATCGTCACAGATTACGTATCTATCGGAGATTACGTGCTTACAGGCGGCGAACTTCCTGCAATGGTCATGATGGATTCCATTTCAAGAATGGTTCCGGGTGTACTGAACAATCAGGAGTCCGGTGAGACAGAATCCTTTGCAGGAAACCTTCTGGAGTATCCGCAGTACAGCCGTCCGGAAGAGTGGCATGGCAAAAAAGTACCGGAGGTTCTTATGTCCGGTCATCACGCAAACATAGAAAAGTGGCGCAGAGAGCAGTCAATTTACCGCACGGCAAAAAGACGCCCGGATCTTCTTAAGAAAGCTGATCTGACAAACAAAGAATGGAACTATGTGCGCCAGTTAAGGAAACAGTGGAAGGAAGAAGAGGAGCAGATAAAATGAAAACATCAGATTTTTATTATGACCTTCCTCAGGAACTGATCGCTCAGGATCCTCTGGAGGACAGAAGTTCATCCAGACTGATGCATCTGTCTTTAAAAGATGGCAGCATTGAGCATCGCCATTTCACAGATGTTCTGGATTATATGGAAGAGGGAGACTGCCTGGTCATCAACGATACAAAGGTAATCCCTGCCCGGTTATACGGACATAAAGAAGAGACAGGAGCATTGATCGAGATCCTGCTTCTGAAGCGAAGAGAGAATGATATCTGGGAGTGTCTGGTAAAACCCGGAAAGAAGGCACGCCCGGGTGCTAAGATCACATTTGGAAATGGTATTTTAAAAGGTGAGATTATTGATGTGGTGGACGAGGGAAACCGTCTGATCCAGTTCCATTATGAAGGAATCTTTGAGGAAATCCTGGATCAGCTTGGCGAAATGCCTCTGCCGCCTTATATTACACATAAACTGAAAAATAAGAACCGTTATCAGACAGTTTATGCAAAGAACGAAGGCTCCGCAGCAGCACCGACAGCAGGATTGCACTTTACTAAAGAGCTTCTTGAAAAAGTAAAGGAAAAAGGCGTCAATATCGCTCATGTGACTCTTCATGTAGGTCTCGGAACTTTCCGCCCTGTCAAAGTAGATGACGTGGAAAGCCACCATATGCATTCCGAATTCTACATAGTAGAGGAGGATCAGGCAAAGCTGATCAATGACACAAAGAAGGCAGGTAAACGTGTAATAGCAGTAGGAACCACAAGCTGCAGAACACTGGAATCTGCAACAGGAGAAGATGGAATTCTGAAATCCGGAAGCGGATGGACAGAAATCTTTATCTATCCGGGCTATCATTTCAAAATGATCGATGCCCTGATCACAAACTTCCACCTGCCGGAATCCACACTTGTGATGTTGGTGTCTGCGCTGGCAGGCAAGGAGAATATCATGCATGCCTATGAGACTGCAGTGCAGGAAAAGTACAGATTTTTCTCTTTTGGAGATGCTATGATTATCATATAATGTCACCCAAATAATTATATCAATCAATTATCTGGTTATGAGCAAGTAGCGAAGAGGATGCTTTTATCTGCCTGATAAAAGCATAGTAAAAATATAAAAAAGAGCTGAGAAGTCCTTAACTGGATTTTTCAGCTCTTTTGAAGTATGGATGTGATTTTGGATGAATGAAGGCTCTATTTATTCGGCGTCCGAATTATCAGTATCATAGGATTCGTCGTATGTCTCTGCGTCTGTGTCATCTGAAGCTGAACTGTTCATATCAACGATATCGCTATCTGAAGCAGCTGTATCTGCAGAACTGCTCTGGGAGTCATTATTACTGTTATATTTTGCAGTAAAAGTACTGCCTTCTGCAGTAGAAATCCAGGAACTCCGCTCATTGATTTTTCCAAGGATTCTTGTTGCCTCATCACCTTCTGCCGGAGTTGGCTGATAATTATTATATCCATCATAGGTAGCAGAAGAAATGGAGCAGGGAATGATATTGGTCACGTTGTCTTTTTTTACCCCATCGGCATCAATAGTAAAGGTCTGCTGGTAGATCATGGTGTCCATATCACTTGGAGAACTGTTGCCGCCGAAGCAGAAGTTTCCGAGGCTGTATACAATATTCCTGCCTTTATAAGTTTCAATGCCCTGAAGTACATGCGGATGATGTCCGCATACAAGATCAGCGCCTTCATCGATCGCGATGCGTCCAAGTGTTGTCTGGTTGCTGTCCGGAACGGTTTCCGTTTCATTACCCCAGTGGAAGATCGCTACGATCAGCTGTGCCCCGTCTGCCTTTACTTTTGCAATATTGTCTTTTAACTGCTGCTCGCGTTCAAGATGGTCGTACAGTTCATAGATACCGACTAATCCTACTTTGATTCCCTTTACATCCATAACAGCAGTTTCATCATATCCGAAATGAACGATTCCTGCATCATCCAGTGCTGCCAGAGTATCATCGAAACTCTGCTCACCGTAATCATGACTGTGATTGTTAGCGGTATTTACGGCTTCTACAGATCCGCCTGTCAGAATAGAGGCATAGGATGCGGGTGCTTTAAATGCAAATGTTTTATCCTCCCGTTCATCAGAATCGGTGAGTGTTCCCTCAAAATTTGCAATAGTCAGATCATCTGTGGAGAAAATATCTTTTACATTCTGCAGGAAATAATCTGCACCGTAATTTTCATAATAAGCATTTAAGCTGGTATCATAATCAAAAGTTTCATCTGTGCCAAGAGTGCAGTCACCGACAACACTGAGTGTCAGAGAAACAGGAGAAGATACTGTAGCATTGGAGGAATCCGTGTTCTGAGAATCTGAGGATGCTTTCTGGCTGTTGTCCTTAGAAGCGTTCATGGAAACAGTTTTTTTGGCTGCTGCCTGTCTGGAACTCATATAGTTGCTGCATCCGCGGATACCTGCCAGAATAAGTATAAAAACCAGAACAAAGATACCGATACCTGTTGCAATCAGCAATTTTTGCCTTTTTTCCTGATAGTATTTTGATTTTTTGTAGATGTCTTTCCTGCGTGCAGAAGAAGATTTCGTCTGGCTTCGCTTGTTGGATTGTAGGCTCATATGTATAGTTCTCGCTTTCGTTTATAATAGATTAGAGATATAGTATTAAAAAAATATTAAAGAGACCGGGCAGTTAAAATATCTGAACAGATGATCAGAATTAACAAAAAATAAATCGTAATTGCTATCGGATATATTCAAAGTATATAGAGAATTCACAGAATCGTCAAGAAATAAGTCTTTTCATAAAACCGTATTTTTGTTATAATACCATGACAAAAGGTTACATAAATATTACAGACAGAAAAAAGAGATGTGTTATCCTAAAGCGTATGAAACATGCTCTGAAAGCATTCAAAGATAATGAGAGATGGGTACGTGAGATAGCACTTCTCAGGAAAGAATATGAGGAAAAATAAAGATGAAAACATTGATATTCAACGGTTCACCGCGAAAGAACGGTGAAACTGCATATATGATCCGGACTCTGCAGGAAAATCTTGGAGGGGATTTTAAGGTGGTTAATGCCTACAGGGCAGATATCCGACCGTGTATAGACTGCAGATGGTGTTTTGACCATGCAGGATGCGCAGTCAAAGATGAATGGCAGGAGGTTCTTTCGTACATTGAAGAATGTGACCATATTATTATGGCATCTCCTGTATATTTTGAGGAGGTTACGGGAATGCTTCTTGCTGTGATGAGCAGACTGCAGACCTATTTCAGTGCAAGATATATCCGTAAAGAAGAACCTGTTCCTAAGAAGAAAACAGGAGCAGTTCTGCTGACAGCAGGAAGTATCGGACCCAGAGAAAAAGCGGAAAGTACGGCAGAGATGCTGCTTCGTCAGATGAGCTGTGACAGTCTGGGGACTGTATATGTGAACCGTACAGACAAAGTGCCGGTCAGAGACAGAGAAGATATCATACAGGAAATAAAAGATCTGGCAGGCAGATTGAGAACAGCAGAATAAATATTATCTGAAAATGAAACACCATTTGTGTTATGTGGAACAGACGAAAGGATGATTAAAATGAAAAAAATAAAATACTTTATGATTACAGGAATGCTTCTGGCATCCATCGGTCTTGCCGGATGTGGGAAGAAGTCAGAAGATGATATTACAAATAAGGAAATTTATCAGGATGATCTTGAACCGCTGACAGAAGAAGAGCTGAATGAAATGGATGCAGATACTTCTGACGAGGATATGAAACAGATTGATGAGCCTGAGGAAGAAACCGCTGACATTACAGATACTACAGATGCAACAGAAACTACAGATAAAACGGAAAATACAGATAAAGCAGAAACTTCAGATTCTTCTGCAAAAAAATCTGCGGATAAAACTGAAACATCAGATTCTGCAGATACAACGAAATCAGAAACTAAAACGAAAACTGAAAAATAATCACAAGGGGGCTGTCGCTGGAATTATTATTGCGACAGCCCCCTGATCATATTTCTGTAATTATCAGGAAAGAACCTCGTTCTTCAGTTCGTTCCCATCCATAAATGCTTTCGCATTTTCGAGAGTAGTCTCAGCAATGTTAGTCAGTGCTTCTTTTGTAAAGAATCCCTGATGAGAAGTCATCACTACATTCGGGAAGGAGAGCAGGCGCTGGGTAATGGAGCTCTGCAGAATACGCTCGGACATATCCTCGAATACGAAATCAGTTTCTTCTTCATAAACATCCAGTCCTACTGCAAAGAACTTATGATCACGGATTCCGGAGATCAGGTCCTCTGTCTTGATCAGGCCGCCGCGGGAAGTGTTTACAAGAATTACACCATCTTTCATTTTGGCGATAGTTTCTTCATTGATGATGTGTTTGGTTTCTTCTGTAAGCGGGCAGTGAAGACTGATGAGATCACTGGTTGCCAGAAGCTCATCCAGAGATACATATTCCAGATAATCCAGGCTCTTATTCGGGAAAAGATCGTAAGCGATAACTCTCATACCAAAACCTTTGCAGATTTTTGCCATTGCCTGGCCAATTTTTCCGGTACCAATGATTCCGGCAGTTTTCTGATAGAAATTAAGTCCCATCAGACCACTTAAAGAGAAGTTGTTTTCGCGGCATTTGATGTATGCTTTATGTGTATGGCGGTTTGCGGTCAGCGCAAGTGCCATTGCATGCTCAGCCACAGCTTCCGGAGAATATCCCGGAACACGCAGAACCTTCATTCCGAATTTGTGAGCAGTTTCCAGATCTACATTGTTATATCCTGCGCAGCGCATAAGGATCAGTTTTACACCCTGAGCATTCAGCTCTTCGATAACAGGAGTGCTCAGATCAGCGTTTACAAAAGCGCAGATTGCCTCATATCCTTTTGCAAGGGAAGCAGTTTCTTCGTGAATATTTGCTTCGGTAAATTTAATTGTAATTCCCGGATAGGAAGGAAGAAGCTTCTCGAAAAATTCTTCGTCGTAGTTTTTTGTGCCGTAAAATAAGATTTTCATAAATGTTAGCTCCTCTCTGGCTGTATACCTGTATGGTATACGCACCGTGAAAATTATAATATCAGTGTTTATAGCAATCCTCATAAATAATGCATCTTAATCCAGACCATCAGAGTGTGAAATCCTGCTATAGTAAAACAAATCGAATAATGTTAAAATAATAACAATCTTCTGACGATTCACATTATAACCGATTTATCGGAAAAAGAAAAGGCTATTTTGGATAAAATTTCTCAAGTATCTATAAAAATACAATCTGAGAGAGTATGAAGATACTTTAAACAGGAATTGCAAATTATGCTTTGTTATGAAAAGTATGTACAGAAAGACAAAAGATATGCAGGATAAAAAACATCTTGCGGGATATTACAGGTGAACAGTAAAAATTATGCTGCTGTCAACAAACATAAAAAAATGATATGTTGACAGCAGCATAATTATAAATGACAGTTGCTATTTTCCGAGAGAGTACAGATCTTCATAGAATTCCGGATAGGAAATTTTAACGCAGTCCCCATCTTTGATAGTAAGTGTACCGTCACAAATTGTACCTGCAACAGCAAAGGACATGGCAATACGGTGATCAAGATAAGAATTGATCTCGGCACCATGAAGTGGCTTTCCTCCATGGATGATCATTCCGTCATCAGTCGGCTGAATATCAGTTCCCATGCGTTTCAGCCCTTCTGTTACCACTGCGATACGGTCGGATTCTTTTACCTTCAGCTCCTGTGCGTCCCTGATAACAGTAGTCCCCTCTGCAAAAGCTGCCATTACAGCGATCATCGGGATTTCATCGATCAGTGTGGGGATGATCTCACCCTCAACAGTGGTTCCGTGAAGACTGCTTGTGCGGATCAGCAGGTCAGCGGTAGGCTCACCCTCTGTATTTGCATTTAGCAGAGTAATATCAGCCCCCATAGCCTTGCATACACGAAGCATTCCGTCTCTGGTTGGATTAATGCCTACATTTTTAAGAAGAATCTCACTTCCGGGAGTAAGAAGCCCTGCTGCGATAAAGTAAGCAGCAGAAGAAATATCTCCGGGAACTTTAATCTCGCGTCCGTTCAGCACAGGCTCCGGTTCAATAGAAGCAGTTGTTCCCTGGGAAGTCACATTTGCGCCGAAATAATTCAGCATGATCTCCGTATGATTTCTGGAAAGTACCGGCTCAGTAACGCTGGTAATCCCATCTGCATACATACCAGCCAGAAGCACGCAGGATTTTACCTGTGCGGAAGCAACCGGTGACTGATAATGAGCGGCATGCAAAGGCTTTCCTGTAATACGCAAAGGTGCGCATCCATTGCCCCTCAGGCTTACGATATCAGCGCCCATAGACAGAAGAGGAGTCATAATCCTTTTCATTGGACGGGACTGAATGGAAGCGTCGCCGTTTAATTCGCTGGTAAAAGACTGTCCTGCCAGAATTCCGGAGATCAGTCTTGTGGTAGTCCCGCTGTTTCCTACATCCAGAGTTTCAGACGGAGCACTGAGTCCGTGAAGCCCCTTTCCATGAACGAGGATTTCGGAAGCATTTCTTTCAATATCGATTCCCATTTTCCGGAAACAGGAGATAGTAGAGAGACAGTCAGCTCCCTCAAGAAAATGTGTGATCTTTGTAGTACCCTGTGCAAGAGAACCGAACATGACTGCACGATGGGAAATGGATTTATCTCCGGGTACAGTGAGTTCTCCTCTGAGGTTTGTCTGTTTTTTTATTTCCATGTTTGATTCCTGCCTGTTTTTATAATATTTCTGTATTTCCCTGCAGCTATTTATAGCAATCTGCTTTTGACAAAATATTTTTGAAATGAATGTCAAAGGGTGATCTGTTTAGCGTTCGTAGACAATATAATTTCTTTTTTTAAGGAGTGCGGCACCCTTTTCCATAGAGATTCCGTCGTAGAATTCAATTTTGAGGACACCTTCTTCGAATTCACGGTTGTGAATGATACCGATATTTTTAATGCTGATCTTCTCCATCGCAAGGATAGTGGCAATCGTAGCAATACCGCCGGCCTCATCCGCAATATCAAGATACAGGACATAAGCCTTTTTCAGCAGACCATTGTCTACCACATCAATAGAATCACGGTAATCCCTGGAACTTGCAAACATCTGATACAGACTCCTGGAGTCCTTGTTATCTACAAAACACTTGATCTGAACCAGCAGGCGGATGTAGTCATCCAGAACATTGGAGATATTCTGATTGTTTTCCACACAGATCTGCTCCCACATAATCGGGGAAGAAGAAGCAATACGTGTGATATCACGGAAACCTCCGGCTGCAATTGTTTTCATGTATTCCTGATCGCTGTCCAGCATATTGACAAGATTTACCAGTGCAGAAGCGATAATATGAGGCAGATGGCTGACTCCGGCAGTGATGAAATCGTGTTCTTCACTTGTAAGGACCATCGGGATCGCACCAAGGGAAGAAATCATCTCTGTGAAATCTGTCAGGCGTTCCAGTGCAACTTCGCCGCCCGGAGTAATAATATAGTAAGCATTCTCAATCAGACGGTCACTGGAAGCTTCGAATCCGGTCTTCTCAGAACCGGCCATTGGATGACCTCCGATAAAACGGGATTCCATTCCAAGACGTTCTACTTCTTTATGGATAATGCCCTTGACACTTCCAACATCTGTGAGGATCGTGTCAGGACCGATATTGTCTTTGAAATATTCAAGATATTTTACATTAAACTCTACAGGAGCACACAGGAAAATATAATCGCAGCTCCTGAAACGTTCATCATGTTCTTCGCATACAGCATCGATCATATTGCTGCTTACTGCTGCAGCAAGTGTTTCCCGATCCTGATCATAAGCAAGAAGTCGGTAGTCTTCATGGTATTTTCGGATGGCCTTGGCAATTGATCCGCCAATCAGTCCGAGACCGATAAAACCGATAGTTTTCATAGTGGTTTTTGCATCCTTTCAGGTAACATTATTCGTAACTGTGAAAATACGGAACAGTTACATGATTTCATAATTTACTATTTTAAAGGATATGATTTGAAAAGTCAATTCATACGGCACTTTTATACATAAATAATTTAAAGCGACAAAGCGAACGCCGTATCATATGCAGATATCTTCCATGTCTTTCGCACTCTGGTTACTAGAGTGTGTCTGAAAAATCATTCCCGCAATCTACACGCCCCACTTTGCGGGATATTTCACCCGAATTCAGTTGCCGTAGCCCGCTACGGCGCCCTCATCCGGGCAAAATATCCCACAAATTGTGACGCACATCTTGCAGAAAGCCTTTTTCAGACACGCTCTAGGACTGCTATAGTCAACTGAAAAAACGATGCATTATAAATATTCGTACAATCAAAATCAGTCAGTAGCTGTGCACTTGAGATAAAATTCACAGTCGAGATCAGTGAAAATTACTGAAAATATATAAAATGCTCATCAATTTACAAGAAGTTCACAAAAAAAGATGTTAAAATTTCATAAAATACTTGAAAAATATAAAAAAATTTAGTAATATATAGCCATATCGTTGCTGCGGACGTTGCAGGCGGCAATAACATAACAGACAAACAGGGAGGTACGCAACATGGATGTATTTAGAACTGACCGAATTAGAAATGTAGTCCTTTTAGGTCATGGGGGCGCTGGCAAAACTACACTGGCAGAAGCAATGGCTTACTTAGCAGGAATGACTAACCGTCTCGGAAGAGTAGAAGACGGAAATACTGTCAGCGATTATGACAAAGAAGAGATTAAGAGACATTTTTCCATTTCTACCACATTGATCCCGGTACCGTGGGATAAGGTAAAGATCAATGTGCTGGATACTCCCGGATATTTCGATTTCGTAGGCGAAGTAGAAGAAGCAGTAAGCGCAGCAGATGCAGCGATCATTGTAGTTTCCGGTAAAGCAGGCGTTCAGGTTGGAACACAGAAGGCATGGAACTTATGTGAGAAATATAAACTTCCGAGAATGATCTTTGTCACAGATATGGACGTAGATGATGTCAGCTACCGTAAAGTAGTAGAACAGCTCACTGAACTCTACGGCAAGAAGATCGCACCGCTTCACTTCCCGATTCGTGAAGACGGCAAATTTGTAGGATATGTAAATGTTGTAAAACAGGCAGGACGTAAGTACATAGATAAAGGTAAGAAAGAGGAATGCCCGATTCCTGAATACCTGGATGAATATCTGGAGAAATATCACGATATCCTTATGGAATCTGTTGCAGAGACCAGCGAGGAATTCATGGACCGTTATTTTGAAGGTGATACATTCTCGGTAACAGAGGTTTCCGCAGCACTTGCAATGAACGTACAGGAAGCATCTATCGTACCTGTATGCATGGGCTCACCGATCAATCTTCGCGGTGTATCCAACTTACTGGATGATATCTGCGGATATTTCCCAAGCCCGGACAAACGCTCCTGCAACGGAATCGCTCAGAAGACAAATGAGATCTTTGAAGCAAACTACGACTTCACGAAAGTGAAATCCGCATATGTGTGGAAAACAATTGCAGACCCGTTCCTTGGCAAATATTCTCTTATTAAAGTATGCTCCGGTGTTATCAAATCCGATGACACTTTATTAAACGTAGAGAAAGGCGAAGAAGAACGTCTGAATAAATTATATGTACTTGAAGGATCCAAACCGATCGAGGTTCCGGAACTTCATGCCGGTGATATTGGTGCAATTGCCAAATTAAACAGCGTACAGACTGGTGACAGCCTTGCGACAAAAGCAAATCCGATTCTTTATCCGAAGGCACTCCTTTCCACACCATATACCTGCAAGAGATTTAAAGCAGTGAAGAAGGGTGATGAGGATAAGATTTCCCAGGCACTTGCGAAGATGATGAGTGAAGACAAGACACTTCGTGTAGTAAATGACAGTGCAAACCGTCAGAGCCTTATCTATGGTATCGGTGATCAGCATCTCGATATCGTTATGAATAAATTAAAAGAACGCTACAAAGTAGATGTTGAGCTGAGCAAACCGAAGGTTCCGTTCCGCGAGACGATCCGCAAGAATGCAGATGTAGAGGGCAAACATAAGAAACAGTCCGGTGGACATGGACAGTATGGACATGTTAAGATGCGTTTCGAGCCATCAGGCGATCTGGAGACACCTTATGAATTTGAACAGGTTGTAGTTGGTGGTGCAGTTCCGAAGAACTACTTCCCGGCAGTTGAGAAAGGTCTTCAGGAATGCGTATTAAAAGGACCTCTGGCTGCATATCCTGTAGTTGGTGTGAAAGCTACCTTATATGATGGATCTTATCATCCGGTAGACTCCTCAGAAATGGCATTCAAGATGGCAACGATTCTTGCATTTAAGAAAGGCTTTATGGATGCATCACCTGTACTCTTAGAGCCAATCGTATCTATGAAAGTAACTGTTCCGGATAAATTTACCGGTGATGTTATGGGCGACCTGAACAAACGTCGTGGCCGTGTTCTTGGTATGACTCCTGATCATCAGGGCAATACCATTATTGAGGCAGATGTTCCACAGCTTGAGATTTATGGATATTCCACAGATCTTCGTTCTATGACAGGTGGAAGCGGAGAATTCTCCTATGAATTTGCACGCTACGAGCAGGCTCCGAACGATATCCAGGCAAAAGAAATCGAAGCCAGAGCAAGTAAGGTAGATAAAGCGGAAGAATAAAAAAGGGTAATTACTGACAGAGCAGTAATTTGTGTTAGCGCAGTAACTAAAATATAGTTAAGAAATAAAAATGGCAGGACATTTTGCAGAGATGCGGAATGTCCTGTTTTTTACGTTTTGTTGACACACTCTAGTGGTGTATTACTCGAAAATGCGAAATAAGTGCCATTTGTAAAGCAAAAACACTCGATACAGCGAAACGTTACATTGACAAACAGCCTTTGTTGAATTAAAATAAATTTTTAGGATAAGATGTCCATAATCGGACTGAAACCGCCGGAAATAATAAAAGCAGCTGTGTAGCTCAGTGGAGCAAACAGTAGTGGTGTCATGGACGCACCCTGAAAAAGACGGTATCTCGCCTTAAGTCAGATGCCCTGGTAACTCTGTTGCCGGGTAGTTCACATACAGCAAAATGTTGGAGGAAGTATAGAGATGAAATACTTGTTTAAAAAGATTGAGCCTAAGTGGCAGGCAAAATGGGAAGAGGCCAAAGTCTTCGAAGCCAAAGATAACAGTGACAAACCTAAATTCTATGGTCTGGTAGAGTTCCCATATCCAAGCGGTGCCGGTATGCACGTAGGACATATCAAAGCATATTCCAGTCTGGAGGTTATTTCCAGAAAACGTCGTATGGAAGGCTATAATGTACTTTTCCCGATCGGATTTGATGCATTTGGTCTCCCGACAGAGAACTACGCGGTAAAGACCGGAACACATCCACGTATCATCACAGATGAGAACATCAAGAGATTCTCAAACCAGTTAAAGAAAGTTGGATTTTCCTTTGACTGGAACCGTGTGATCGATACAACAGATGAAGATTACTACAAATGGACACAGTGGATTTTCCTGAAAATGTTCGAAAAAGGTCTTGTATTCAGAGACAGAACACTGGTTAATTACTGCCCGCACTGTAAAGTAGTCCTTTCCAATGAAGACAGCCAGGGCGGTAAATGTGATATCTGCCACAGCGATGTTGTTCAGAAATCAAAAGATGTATGGTATTTAAGAATCACCCAGTATGCAGATAAGCTTCTGGAAGGTCTGAAAGATGTAGACTATCCGGATAATGTAAAACAGCAGCAGATCCACTGGATCGGCAAATCAAAAGGTGCTTTCGTTAACTTCGATGTTGACGGAATCGATGAGAAACTTGAAATCTATACAACCAGACCGGATACTCTGTTTGGTGTAACATTCATGGTAATCGCACCGGAACATCCGATCATTGACAAATATGCAGATAAAATCACAAACATGGATGAGATCACTGCATATCGTAATGAGTGTGCAAAGAAAACAGAGTTTGAGAGAACTCAGCTTGTAAAAGATAAAACAGGTGTGAGAATCCAGGGACTTGAGGGAATCAACCCGGTTAACGGTAAGAAAATCCCGATCTACATTGCTGACTATGTAATGATGGGATATGGTACAGGTGCTATCATGGCAGTACCTGCTCACGACCAGCGTGACTATGATTTCGCGAAGAAATTCGGCATCGACATTATCGAAGTTATCAAAGGCGGAGATATTTCCAAAGAAGCCTATACAGGCGACGGCGAAATGGTAAACTCCGATTTCCTGAACGGATATGCAAAGAAGAAAGATTCTATTGAGCGTATGTTGGAAGAACTGGAGAAAAAAGGAATCGGTAAAGCCGGTGTTCAGTATAAGATGAAAGACTGGGCATTCAACCGCCAGAGATACTGGGGTGAGCCAATCCCGCTTATCCACTGTCCGAACTGCGGTGTTGTGGCAGTTCCGGAGAACGAACTTCCGCTGCGTCTGCCGGATGTAAAGGACTTCGAGCCGGGTGAAGACGGACAGTCCCCACTTGCAAAGATTGATTCTTTCGTAAACTGCACATGCCCGAAATGCGGTGCTGCAGCGAAACGTGAGACAGATACCATGCCTCAGTGGGCAGGATCTTCCTGGTATTTCTTAAGATACACAGATCCGCACAATGCAAATGCACTGGCTGATATGGACAAACTGAAATACTGGATGCCTGTTGACTGGTACAATGGTGGTATGGAGCATGTTACCAGACATATGATCTACTCCAGATTCTGGCATCATTTCCTGTATGATCTTGGCGTAGTAAATACACCGGAACCATACGCAAAACGTTCTATCCAGGGATTGATCCTCGGACCGGACGGAGATAAAATGAGTAAATCCAAGGGCAACGTAGTTGATCCGCTGGATATTGTAGAAGAATACGGTGCAGATACTCTTCGTACCTATGTACTGTTTATGGGTGACTATGGCGCAGCTACACCGTGGAGCGAGAACTCTGTAAAGGGCTGTAAGAAGTTCCTGGACCGTGTTGCAGGGCTGACAGATATCCTTTCTGAAGAATCCGTATCTGATGAACTGGAGATGAAACTCCACCGTACCATCAAAAAAGTTTCTTCTGATATCGAGAACCTGAAATTCAATACAGCGATCGCCAGCCTGATGACACTCATTAATGAGATCACAGCAGAAGGACACTTAAGCAAAGATGACCTTACCATCTTTATCAAACTGCTTAGCCCGTTCGCACCGCATATCTGCGAAGAAATCTGGGAATTCATCGGAGGTGAAGGCTTATTGGCAGTTTCCGAATGGCCGAAATACGATGAAGGCAAAACAATTGCCAAGACCGTTGAGATCGGTGTACAGGTAAACGGTAAAGTAAGAGGAACAATCGTAATCCCTAACGGATGTGAAAAAGAAAAAGCATTCGAAATCGCCAAAGCAGACGAGAGAATTGCTTCCTTCCTGGAAGGTAAGAACCTTATCAAAGAGATTTATGTACCGAATAAGATCGTAAACTTTGTTGCGAAATAATAGAAACAGTAAAAAGAGGACTGACAGAAATTTTTCTGAACAGTCCTCTTTTGAGTTTGCCAGCTATATTAAGAGACCTTTAGACCTTTTCAGGCAACCGCCTGCTGATATGCCGGAATGTCAGTGTAAACACGATTCCCTTCACGATAGAAGAGATTGTAAGCGCCCACCATACACCGTTTAATCCCATTCCCGCATGTGTCAGGATCAATGCCAGCGGGATTCGTGAGCCTGTCAGGATCACACTGATCGTACTGGATAATCTGGTGCGTCCAAGTCCTGATAATGCGCCCACTGTCATCAGCTCAATGGACATAAAGACTTCACTGAATCCGATAATGACCAGATAATTGACAGCAGTATCCAGAGCTTCTTTTTCGTGGAAAAATAACCTGGCAATTGGTTCCGGAAGAAAGACAAAAGCTGCAGTGACAAACAGGCCCCAAATTGTGAGAACGCGAAATGACAGACTGTAACCTTTACGGATACGGTCTTTTTTTCGTGCACCGTAATTTTGGGCAATAAAAGCATTCAGTGCTGAAGCAAAACCATCAGCAGTATTCCAGGATACGGATTCAATCTGTCCGCCAACACGCTGCGTTGCAATAGCGGCAGCACCATAACCAGAAACCATACGGGTCAGAATCATGGAGATGAAACAGTAAATGCTTCCCTGTATAGCTGTGGGAAACCCGATCCTGAAAATGTGCTTATAATATTCTTTTGGAAAAACAGACAGCAGATTCAGATGCTGTAAAACATTGGGCTCCAGTCTGGAATGCCGGATACGCATAACCATCACCACAAAAACCAGAATCTGTGAACTTACTGTCGCAATAGCGGCTCCGGCAACCTCCAGCCTCGGGAAAGGTCCGATGCCAAGGATCAGCAGCGGATCCAGGATCATATTTCCTGCAAGCCCGATAAAGTTTGCAAGCAGGGGAGTGCGGGAATCTCCCTGTGCAGTAGAGAGTCCTGTCAGCGTCAGATTCAGATAAGAAAAAAGGATCAGTCCACAGGTGATCAATGTATAAGATCTGGCAGCAGTATAAGTTTCTGCGTCGGTCAGATTAAAAAATCCCAGCAGAGGCTGTATGAAAATAACACAGACAGCAGCAAACAAAATGCCGGACAGTGCAGTGAGCTGCAGAGAACCGGCAGCATAGGAACGTGCCTGGTCATAATCTTTGCGCCCGCATGCCTGAGCTGTATTTACCTGTCCGCCCATTCTTGACAGGGATGCAAGCCCCTGGGAGAGCCAGACATACATTCCGCCTACTCCCACGCCTGCAACCGCCTTTGCACCAAGCAGTCCGATCCATGCCATATCCATAATACTGTATGCTGTTCCCAGCATGGAAGAAATCATGATAGGCAGAGCCAGCTCTGCCAGAGTTTTCAGGATCGGACCGGAAGTCAGATCCACAGTTTTTGCTTTACTCATTTGTAATAACCCTTCATATACTAATTATTATAATACTTTTGTAGTCCATTTACTGCAGTCCCATACCTGAGAAACCACATCGCGGTAAAACTCTGGTTCATGGCAGATCAGGAGAATGCTTCCCTTATATTCGATCAATGCCTGTTTCAAAGCTTCTTTTGCATCCACATCCAGATGATTGGTAGGCTCGTCCAGAAGCAGAATGTTCGTTTCTTTATTCACCAGCTTACACAGACGCACCTTCGCCTGTTCCCCGCCACTCAGTACACGTACCTGACTTTCAATATGCTTGGTAGTCAGACCGCATTTGGCGAGAGCAGACCGCACCTCATACTGAGTATAAGACGGAAACTCCGCCCAGATCTCATCAATACAGGTAGTCTTGTTATCACCCTTTACTTCCTGCTCAAAATATCCAATCTGAAGATTCTCCCCGAGTTCGCAGGAACCCTTCAGAGACGGGATCAACCCCAGAATACTCTTCAGTAAAGTTGTCTTACCGATACCGTTTGCACCAACCAGCGCAATCTTATTTCCTCTTTCCATAGAGAGAGTAACAGGTCTGGAAAGAGGTTCATTATAACCAATAACCAGATCCTTCGTCTCGAAAATATATTTCCCCGGAGTGCGTCCGTATTTAAAATGAAACTCAGGCTTCGGCTTCTCGGCAGCAAGCTCGATCACATCCATCTTATCCAGCTTCTTCTGTCTGGACATTGCCATATTTCTTGTAGAAACTCTGGCCTTATTTCTTGCGACGAAATCCTTCAGTTCACTGATTTCCTGCTGCTGGCGTCTGTAAGCAGCCTCAAGCTGAGCCTTCTTCACCTCATACACTTCCTGGAAATGGTCATAATCCCCGACATAACGGTTCAGTTCCTGATTCTCCATATGATAAACCAGATTGATAACAGAATTCAGAAACGGAATATCGTGGGAGATAAGAATAAATGCATTCTCATAATCCTGCAGATAACGCTTCAGCCATTCGATATGTTCCTCATCCAGATAGTTGGTAGGCTCGTCCAGAAGCAGGATATCCGGCTTCTCCAGAAGCAGCTTGCCAAGCAGAACCTTGGTTCTCTGACCACCACTCAGATCTGTAACATCACGTTCCAGTCCGATATCCAGAAGTCCCAGGGCTCTGGCAACTTCCTCCACCTTCGCATCGATCACATAGAAATCATGCATGGTAAGGGTATCCTGAATAGTTCCCAGCTCCTCCATCAGAGTATCCATCTCCTCAGGAGAAGCAGTGCCAAGAGAGTCACAGATCCCATTCATTCTTTCCTCCATCTCAAAGAGATAAGAGAACGCAGACTTCAGCACGTCACGGATGGACATACCCTGAGAAAGGACAGAATGCTGGTCCAGATAGCCGACACGTACATTCTTTGCCCATTCAATCTTACCCTCATCCGGCATCAGCTTTCCGGTTACAATATTAAAGAAAGTAGATTTACCTTCCCCGTTGGCACCAACCAGTCCAATATGCTCGCCCTTTAACAGGCGGAAAGACACATCATTAAAAATTGCCCTGTCTCCGAAACCATGTGTCAGATGTTCAACATTCAAAATACTCATAAAAAGAAATTCTCCTTAATTATTGTTATATAATGTCAGGGTCAAAAGGTATTTCACCTCTGACCTGACATCCACGAATTACTTACTCCGCTGCAAAGCAGCTCCCGCAATTCTTTTAATATTTGTAACTATACAACAGTATGATCAGACTTCCCTGACTCCTTTTAATGACGGCTCAGCCATCAGCGAATAATTTGTATAATAAACCACAAATCCGGGCTTCGCCCCTGCAGGTTTTTTCACCTGCTTCTTCTGGATATAATCAATCTCCACCTTAGGGGCAGTACGTCCTTTGGAATAATAAGCGGCAAGCTGTCCCGCAATCTCAAAGATATGATCCGGCAGTTCTCCGTCCTTAGACTTCACGACCACATGCGAACCGGCCATCTTCTTGGCATGAAACCACCAGTCATTCCCTGTGGCAAACTTAAAGGTAAGCTCATCATTCTGGAAATTATTTTTTCCCACATAAATATCATACCCATCCTCAGTCACATAATGGAACGGCTTAGACTTACTCTGCGCCTTCTGCCCCTTCCTGCGGTCATAATGCTTCTTAATATACCCATACTCCATCAGCTCTTCCTTGATCTGTGCCAGATCACTCTCAGCCAGAGCAATATCCAGAGCATTGGAAACAGACTCCAGATGCTCAATCTCACTTCTCGTATCTGCAATCTGCTCAGTCAGAGCCTCCTCCGTACGCTTCAGCTTTCCATACTTGTCAAAATACTTCTTGGAATTCTCCGCCGGAGTCATAGTAGGATCAAGAGGAATGGTAATCTCCTCATTGGTATAATAATTCAGAGCCTTAAACGACTTACATCCATCCTCCAGCCCATACCCGTAAGTATTGATCAGCTCCCCGTAAACCTTATACTTCTCTTTCTTCGCAGTATCCTTCATCTGCTTCTCCTGCAGACTCAGCTTCTTACGGTTACGCTCCAGCGCAGTCTGCACGATCCTCCTCAGATCCGAAGACTTCTGATGGATACGCGTCAGCGTATTCTTCGTCGCATAATAAGTCTCCAGCATCTGTGAAACACTGTCAAACTCCACAGAATGATACTCCGGTCCATACTGCTGGAACGCAAACACACCATACTCCACAGGTTCTTCCCCCCGGTAAACAATATTCGGAGAAAAATCCCCCTCCACAACCTGATCCATCAGCCTGCGGAACGTATGATACAAATGCACCCTCGCCGCCTCATCCAGAGACTGCGCTGCATCACTTCCGTCGATCGAAGCCCTGAAACAGATCTCCTCCGCAACAACCGGACTGATTCCAGTAAGAGAAGAGTAAACAGCCCTGGAAACATTACATGGCTTCCTGCACACAACATCATAGAATTCCTCCTCACTCACAGTCAGCGGATCCAGCTTATCCTGCGTCTTCGGAATAAAATACTCCCTTCCCGGAAGCACCTCACGCACAGAACTCATATGAGAAGAAACATGCTTGATACTATCCAGGATCATCCCTTTATCATCACAGAAAATAATATTACTGTGCTTGCCCATCAGCTCCATGATAAGAACCTTCTTACAGGGATCTCCCAGCTCATTCAGATGCTCCAGCTCAAACATCACCACACGCTCCATCCCCGGCTGCCTGATATCCGAAACCCTCGCACTTCCAATATGCTTACGCAGCAGCATACAGAAATTAGGCGCAGTCATAGGACTGGGCTTATTCTTGGAAGTAAAATAAATCAGCGGAAGAGAAGCACTAGCCGAAAGCAGCAGCCTGCACTGCCCATTCGCCCCCTTCCCCGTAATCAAAAGCTCATCCGCCTCCGGCTGAGCAATCTTATTAAACCGTCCTCCATCCAAATTCAAATGCAGCTCCTTCACCATAGCCGCAATCGTAATCCCATCAAAAGCCATATAAAAACACTCCTTTTTAAATAATACTCACAATAATCAAAATCTCAGTCCCCAATATGACTGATAACAATTTTATAATTGACAGGTAATACATAAAATCTAAACATCACCTACGTCAGAAAGGCGAAGCCCTTTCTGACAAACAAACTCTAATATAACAGGTCTCTCTGAAAGCCTTCCAACTAAATATACCATATACCTCCCACAGCCAGTCACCAGCAGGAGAAAATAAATAGTTCCGGGCGCATTTGCAGGGGTTGTAGTAACTCTTAGGCTTCGGGAATCTGCGTTATGAAAAAAACAGCAACCTGTCTGAGCAAAGCGAGTTTTGCTGTTTTTTTCATGCCTTTAGCAGATTTCCGAAGCCTTAGAGTTGACTAAACCCCGAAACCGCGCCCGGAACTATTTATTTTCTCCTGCGTCCTACCTGCGTCCCACCTGCGGCGTCCCTCTTGTAAGTATACCACACATTTCCTACCGCCATCAACGAAAAAATGTTTGACTCCCATTCTATAATGAACTATAATAAATCTGTATGTAAACCAGAACAGGCACACATACCCCGACACTAATAGACAGACAAAGAGAGAAAAACTATGATAAAAAGCATGACAGGTTTCGGCCGGGCAGAAGTCGTGACCAAAGAAAGAAAAATAACAATCGAACTAAAATCTGTCAACCACAGATACCTGGACCTCAGCATCAAAATGCCCAGAAAACTCAATTTCCTGGAAGGCGCAGTCAGAAACCTGATGAAAACCTACATCCAGAGAGGCAAAGTTGATGTATACATCACATACGAAGACTACACCCTGGACAACGGAGCTCTCAAATACAACAGAGAACTCGCATCCGAATACATCACCTGTCTTAAACAGATGCAGCAGGACTTTGACCTTGACTACGATATCAAAGTCAGCACCCTGTCACGCTATCCGGAGGTACTTGTCATGGAAGAACAGTCTGTTGATGAGGAAGCACTCTGGGAATCTCTGGAACCGCCCCTTCGCGAGGCATGTGAGAAATTTGTCCAGACAAGGATACTGGAAGGCAGAAATCTTGAGAAAGACCTTATCGGAAAACTGGACAGCCTTGAAGAAAAAGTATTACGTGTAGAAGCCCGCTCTCCGGAAGTAGTCAATGCCTACAGGACCAAACTGGAAGCAAAAGTTTCCGAGCTGCTGGAAGACACACAGATCGACGACAACCGCATCGCAGCAGAAGTCATCCTGTTTTCAGACAAAATCTGCAATGATGAGGAAACCGTCCGCCTTCACAGCCACATCAGGAACATGAAAAAGATGCTCACAACAGAGAAAGAAGGCATCGGACGCAAACTGGACTTCATGGCACAGGAAATGAACAGAGAAGCAAACACGATTTTATCCAAATCAAGTGATCTGGAGATCTCCAACATTGCCATTGATCTGAAAACAGAGATCGAGAAAGTCAGAGAACAGATCCAGAACGTAGAATAGAGGAAGAAAACGTGGCAAGACTTATTAATATCGGTTTTGGAAATGTAGTCAATTCACAGAAAATCGTGGCAGTGGTAAGCCCGGATGCGGCACCTGTAAAACGAATGGTGCAGAGCATAAAGGGAACCCGGTCACTGATTGATGCAACTCAGGGGCGAAAGACAAAAGCAGTGATCGTCACAAGCGACGATTATCTGGTGCTCAGCGCACTTCAGCCTGAGACCATTGCCCGGAGATTTGCAGAAATATATGAAAACGAGGATAAGGGAGAGACCCATGAATAAAGGAATTTTAGTAGTGGTTTCCGGATTTTCCGGTGCAGGAAAAGGCACAGTAATGAAACGCCTCATGGAGAAATATGATGATTATGCATTATCTGTCTCCGCAACAACCAGAAAACCCCGTCCCGGTGAAGAGGACGGCAGAGAATATTTCTTCCGTACAAGGGATGAATTTGAGAAGCTGATCGAAGAGGATGCATTGCTTGAATATGCCCGGTATGTGGAAAATTATTACGGTACCCCACGCTCTTATGTAGAAGAGCAGCTTCAGGCAGGCAGAAATGTAATCCTTGAGATCGAAATCCAGGGCGCAATGAAGATCAAAGAGAAAATACCGGAAGCACTTCTGGTGTTTGTAACTCCGCCGACTGTGGAGGAACTGGAACGCCGTCTCACAGGCAGAGGAACAGAAACCGCACAGGTGATCGCAGACAGACTTGCAAGAGCCAGTGAAGAGGCAGAAGGTATGGGACAATATGACTATATTCTTGTCAACGATACTGTAGAGGAATGCGTAGACCATCTTCATCAGATTATTGTGAGTGAACATTCCAGAGTATCCAGAAATGCAGAATTTATCGCAGATATCCAGAAACAGACAAAAGCATTTCAGAAATGATAAACATGCGGCCCAGACCGCTTAAAAGAAAGGAGAAAATACATGATACATCCGTCTTATACAGAATTAATCGAAGCAATCAATACAAACAGTGAGGACGACGATACAACAATGTCCCTTAACAGCCGTTATTCCCTTGTACTTGCTGCAAGCAAACGTGCACGCCAGATCATTGCAGGTTCCAAACCAATGGTAGAGGGTGCGGAAGGCAAGAAACCTCTCTCAGTTGCGATCGACGAGCTCTACAAAGGAAAAGTAAAGATCCTTGCTCCGGAAGAAGAGGATGAAGAAGGAACAGAACAGACAGCTGAGGCACAGACAGAAGAATCAGCACAGGCTTCTGAAATCACAGAGACTGCTGAAACAGCAGAAGAAACAACTGAAGAGTAAGAACTGATGGTAACACAATAGATAAACAAAAGGATGTGTCTGAGAATTACAGAGGTATATTTTCAGGCACATTCTTATAGGAGAATTTATGAAATTATTATTCGTATCATTAGGCTGTGACAAGAACCTTGTAGATTCCGAAGAAATGCTTGGGCTTCTTACAGGTAACGGGTTCGAGATCGTAGATGATGAAACTGAAGCAGAGGCCATTGTGGTGAACACCTGCTGCTTTATCAATGACGCAAAGGAAGAGAGCGTCAACACCATCCTTGAGATGGCAGAATACAAGAAAACCGGGAGCTGTAAAGTCCTGGTTGTCACAGGATGTATGGCACAGCGTTATAAGAATGAGATCATTGAGGAAGTACCGGAAGTAGATGCAGTACTTGGCACAACTTCCTACGGAGACATCCTTAAGGCAATCCGTGAAGCAATGGAAGGAAAACATTTCCAGGAATTTAAAGATATTGATTATCTTCCGGAAAAGCTTGGCAAACGTGTTCTCACAACAGGCGGACATTTCGGATACCTCAAGATAGCAGAAGGCTGTGATAAACACTGCACCTACTGTATCATCCCGAAACTTCGCGGTAAATTCCGAAGCGTTCCGATGGAACGTCTGGTAACACAGGCAAAGGAGATGGCAGAGGAAGGCGTAAAAGAGCTGATCCTTGTCGCACAGGAGACAACCGTATATGGAACTGACATATATGGAAAGAAATCTCTTCATATCCTCCTGAAAGAGTTATGCAAGATCAAAGGAATCCGCTGGATCCGCGTGCTTTACTGCTATCCGGAGGAAATTTACGATGAACTGATCCAGACCATGAAAGAGGAGAAGAAGATCTGCCATTATCTGGATCTTCCAATCCAGCATGCAAGTGACCGTATCTTAAAGAGAATGGGAAGAAGGACAACACAGGCAGAGCTGGTGGAGATTGTAAATAAGCTTCGTCGGGAGATTCCTGACATCGTGCTCCGTACCACTCTGATCTCCGGATTCCCCGGGGAAACACAGGAAGACCACGAAGAGCTGATGGGCTTTGTGGATGAGATGGAATTTGACCGTCTGGGAGTATTTACTTACTCACCGGAAGAAGATACACCTGCAGCAACGATGCCTGATCAGGTTGCGGAAGAAGTCAAAGAGGCCAGACGTGACGAGATCATGGAGCTTCAGCAGGAGATTTCCTATGATAAGGGAACTGACCGTATCGGACAGGAACTTCTCGTGATGATCGAGGGAAAAGTTGCAGATGAGAGCGCATACATTGGCAGAACTTACGGAGATGCACCAAAGGTCGACGGTTATATTTTTGTGCAGACAGGAGAACTCCTGATGACAGGAGATTTTGCAAAGGTACGTGTGACCGGTGCACTGGAATATGATTTGATAGGAGAGTTGGCAGATGAATACACCGAATAAACTTACAGTAGCCAGAATGATCCTGGTTCCGTTTCTTGTACTGTTTATGCTTACAGACCTGGGCGGTGAGGCAAACCGCTATATAGCACTTGCTATTTTTGTTGTTGCAAGTGTGACCGACTGGTTTGACGGAAAGCTTGCCAGGAAATACAATCTGGTGACAAACTTTGGAAAATTCATGGATCCTCTTGCAGACAAGCTGCTTGTGTGTTCTGCAATGATCTGTTTTATTGAACTGGAAAAACTTCCGGCATGGTTTGTTATCATTATTATAGGAAGAGAATTTATTATCAGCGGATTCCGTCTGATCGCAGCCGAGAACGGTATTGTGATCGCGGCAAACTACTGGGGCAAATTCAAGACGGTTTCCCAGATGATCATGATCATTTTACTGCTGATCGATCTGGGCGGAGTGTTTGATATTCTGGAACAGATATTTATCTGGCTTTCTCTGGCACTTACCGTTATTTCCCTGATCACATATATCTGGCAGAACAGGAGTGTTCTGTCCATGCAGGATTAGAAAGAAGGCTTTAAATATGGCTTCAGAAAAGGAAGCATCAGAAGAATCAGCATTAGAAGAAACAGTTGTAGGACTCCTGAAAAAAAAGAAAATGACACTGTCTCTTGCCGAGTCCTGTACAGGCGGTGCGGTAGCAGCGGACATCGTAAATGTACCGGGAGCTTCGGAGGTATTTATGTGTGGTTATGTCACATATACAAACCGCGCCAAAAGAAAATGTCTTGGAGTAAAGAAGAGTACACTGAAGAAAGAAGGTGCTGTCTCAGCCAAATGTGCCGGACAGATGGCAAAAGGCGGTGCGAAAGCAGCCAAAACCGATGTCTGTCTCTCTGTGACAGGACTTGCAGGTCCGGGCGGTGGAACAGAGGAAACACCGGTGGGAACCGTATTTATGGGATGTTACTGTGCAGGAAAGACAACTGTGAGGGAATTTCACTTTGAGGGCGACAGAAAAAGTATCAGAGACCAGGCAGTTGACCAGGCACTGACATTTATCTGCGACAGGCTGCGAAAATATGACAGATAATAATTGGTGACAAGTTACATTACTGAACATAAGAGTACATTTCGGAAAGTTGATGAAATGTACTCTTTTTGTTATCATAGCAATTCATATTAACCGAATCAGGTAAGTTTTCTGCGGAGTCTGCGAAAAGCAATAAGCAGTGAGTGGGGACTTGGTCACCGCATCATTTTCATAAGGTTCACCACTTTATCAAGTTTTTGTGCCTCTGCGGGAGATTTTCCCATCTTCAGCACTTCAATGATCGCAGAAATTTCATCAGCATTAAATTTCAGACCACCTTTTTTTCCCTGAGCAGCTGCGTTCATCAGGAAAGGCAGCATCTCATTTGCACCCTTTGAACTTCCCTGGGAAGCCAGATTCTGAAGCATATCAAGCTTGGAACGATCCATACCTGCAAGCTTCGGGTTGTTGCGCCAGTCATCATTCATGGGAATCCTCCTTCTCACCATCTGCAGGCTGGTTCATGAGCTGCAGCATCTGAACCATAGCCATCATATTTACCATCTGATCTAATTTATCCCTGCTGGGACCATAACAGAAGCTGCGGATATCATTGATGATATCCACCGGATTCTGGGGCGGCATGCTCATGGCACACAGATCGCTGCCGGAACTTCTTTTGCTGAAAACAGAAACCGTATTGATAAATTCAACCGCTTTTTCATAGACTGAGAAAATCTGCTGTCCTTTTGGCGGAAGATAAGGAATGGCGGCTTTTATCATCTGTCCGCGGTCAGAACTGACCATCTGATCCAACAAAGTCTGGGAAATCTGCTCTTCATTCATAATATCTGCTTCCATTTTATGTTTTTTATTAACAGAATATGACGGGGAGAAGGATTCTGACATATAATAAAGTAGAATTTAAGTAACTGTGAGACTGCTTTACTGCACGCTGCCTCAAATTTTATGGAATTGCTGCAGGTATCATGCGTTTGCAGTTGCAAAAAAATGGAGAATCAGATATGGGATCAGAGTCAGAAGAAAAGAAAGAAATGCTTATTATAAATGGAAATGCTTTTTATGAGATAGATCTGGAGTGTGTGAAAAAGAAAAAACAATGTGCTCAGACAGTGCACCCGGAAAAGAAAACAGACAGGATCAATTCCCGGAATATGAAAGATAAGGATAATATCAGGCAGCATGAATAATAAGGACGAAGTTATAATCCTGTAAAATATAAAGAGGCAGAGGGAAAGCTCCCCCTGCCAACAGAAAATGATTGTCAGCAGCCACATCCACAGCCATTGTTTCCGCATAACAGAAGCAGCACGATAATAATCCAGCAGTTGTCACCGTTGCCACATCCGCCGCAGCCATTGCTGCATCCGCAGTTATTGTTTCCGCACAGGCACAGAAGGATGATGATCCAGAGGATATTACAGCAGGAATTATTTCCGCCTGAAAGTCCCCATCCACTGTTACATCCACATCCGTTATTACATCCGCAGCCATTGTCGCATCCGCATCCGCTGTTATTAGCGCAGCCACATCCGCATCCTCCTCTGTCCTCACATCCGCAATTTGTAGCAGCTAAGTCGCTCATATTAAATCCTCCGTTTTTTTTCTTTACAATCCTATCATATGTGGAACCGCAAAAAGTGTTACAGTTTCATCATTGTTCATTATGTTCACAGTAACCAATAACCTTAAGTTCGATGCGAATTGTTGCTTTTCACAAGTTGACAATAATATATGAATCCGATATAATATACCACGTAACAAATCTGTAATGATTGAGAAAGAAATGCAACAATAACCCAATTAAAACGTAAAACAATACGTATAAAAAGAGAGGAAACGGAGAATAAGAATGAAGAAACATGGGAAACTATTGTTAAAGTATCTGCTCCTTTTTGTGATGACCGTTTTTGTAATGGGCTGTTTTAGTGTATCCGCGGCAACAAAAACAGGATTTGTCACTCAGAAAGGGAAAACCTATTACATAAACAAAGACGGTTCCAAACAGAAAGGCTGGCTGGAACTTAAGGGTAAGAAATATTACTTTGATAAGAAAACAGGAGTTCAGGTAAAAGGCTGGGTAAAAGACTCCAGCGGACAGGCGATCCGATACTTTACCAGCGGAGCCGGATATATGGTGACAGGATTTATCACTGATTCCAATGGAAATACCCGCCATTTTGATGAGACAACAGGCCTGATGACAAGAGGTTGGCTCACAGATACAGATGAATATAAATATTATTTTTACAGCGGTTCCGGCGTTATGGCCAAAGGCTGGGTGGAGAACAAAAAAGAACAGAAACGCTATTTCAGTCAGGCCAATGGACGTATGTGTACAGGCTGGGTGAAGAGCAGTGCCGGAAATTACAGATACTTTAAGCCGTCAAATGGAATAATGTATACAGGTCTGGAGAAAATTGACTCAGACTATTACTATTTTTCAAAATCAACCGGTGTCCGTTATCAGAAAGGTTTCGGAACCGTAGGAAGTAAGAAATATTATTTCAACCCTTCAGATGGTAAGGCGAAGACAGGCTGGCTTAAGCTTGATGGAAAGAAATATTATTTTGATACATCAGGAGTGATGCTGGCAAATACCATCGCTTCCATTGACGGAACTACATACAGGTTTGATTCTGACGGTGCTGCAACAAAGACTTCCGATAATGATTACACAGTAGAGGGCAAATATGTCAAGGTCTTTGATGCGAAGAATAATAAATACTACTATATGGAAGAAGAGTTCCTGGAACATCCGGGAATTGCAGACGGAAAGGTGTCAGATCTGGATCTTCTGGCAGCAGTGTGTGATGCAGAAGCAGGAGATCAGGGAGTCGTGGGAATGGAGGCAGTTGCGCTTTGCGTATTAAACTGTACCATTGACCAGTATAAAGAATTTCCGTCACAGATCCGTTATGTGGTATATCAGGGAAAACCTACCCAGTATGCGGTTGTCACAGACGGAGCACTTCTTAAAAGACTGAAAGGCCAGTTTGAGGACAGGACCAATGCCTATGCGGCAGCAAAGGCAGCCATGGAAGTGTTCAGTAACTATGTGAATCATGGCACAAAGAGAACACTCCCGGGATTTAAGACAAAGGATTTCAATTACAAATTCTTTATGACTCCGGCAGCATTTAAGGCACAGAACCTTAATTTCAGCAAGCTGGAATATGAACAGTACAAAGGACATGTATTCTTTGTGGACTGGATTTCAGGGTGAGTACATTAATGCTTTAAGTTGGTGAAATATGAAGAGGATTGTTATAAATTCCTTGACAAATAAATTTTGTATTTGTATACTTGCAGATATATGATATAAAAAAGCACAGATGGGAAAGAGTAACATAGGGAAAACAGACAGAGAGCTGCCGGCAGGTGAGAGGCGCGTGGGGAACTTATGTGAATACCTCCCGGAGCTCTGCACCGAACACCTCAGAGATATTGTAAGGTAAGTAGACTGCAGCGGAGTGGCATCCGTTAACATGCTTAAGTAACAGAGAGAACCGTTGTTTATCATAACAATGGCATGGTTTGTTACTTATTGAGGCAGAGAATGCGAGTTTTCTGCGAATTTAGGTGGTATCGCGGGACCCGGTTCTCGTCCTAAAGGGACAGGAACCGGGTTGTTTTATTTTATTACGAGGAGGAAACAAACAATGACAGTTTGGGACGAGCTGAAAGCCCGTGGTCTGATTGCCCAGGTAACAGACGAAGAAGAGATCAAAGAAATGGTAAATAATGGAAAAGCCACATTTTACATTGGCTTTGACCCTACCGCAGACAGCCTTCACGTAGGACATTTCATGGCGCTTTGCCTGATGAAACGTCTGCAGATGGCGGGAAATAAACCAATCGCATTATTAGGCGGCGGAACAGGTATGATCGGTGACCCGTCCGGAAGATCTGATATGCGTCAGATGATGACAGTGGAGACCATTCAGCACAACATCGACTGCTTCAAGAAACAGATGGAGCGTTTCATCGACTTCTCAGACGGCAAGGCATTAATGGTAAACAATGCAGACTGGCTGATGAATTTAAATTATGTAGAAGTACTTCGTGATGTTGGACCACATTTCTCTGTAAACCGTATGCTCTCTCACGAGTGCTACAAACAGCGTATGGAACGTGGACTTACATTCCTTGAGTTCAACTATATGATCATGCAGAGCTACGACTTCTACATGCTGTATCAGAAATACGGCTGCACCATGCAGTTCGGCGGTGATGACCAGTGGGCAAATATGCTTGGCGGTACAGAGCTGATCCGCCGTAAACTTGGAAAAGACGCTTACGCCATGACGATCACACTTCTTCTGAACTCCGAAGGTAAGAAGATGGGTAAAACACAGTCCGGTGCTGTATGGCTTGACCCGGAGAAGACTTCTCCTTTCGATTTCTATCAGTACTGGAGAAACGTGGATGATGCAGATGTTATCAAATGTATGCGTCTCCTTACCTTCCTTCCGTTAGAAGAAATCGATGAGATGGCGAAATGGGAAGGAAGCCAGTTGAATAAAGCAAAAGAAATCCTTGCATACGAGCTGACAAATCTGGTTCATGGCGAAGAGGAAGCAAAGAAAGCGCAGGAAGGCGCAAGAGCACTTTTTGCAGGTGGCGCTGATACAGCACACATGCCGACAACTGAGCTTGCAGACGAAGACTTCTCAGAAGAAGGAACAATCGACCTGATCTCCATGCTTGTAAAAGCAGGAATGGTTCCAACACGTTCCGAGGGACGTCGCGCCATTGAACAGGGCGGTGTTTCTATTGACGGTGAGAAGATCACAGATGTGAAATACACAGTTGCCAAAGATGCACTTACAGGTGAAGGTGTAGTGCTGAAAAAAGGCAAAAAGAAATTCAATAAAGTTCTGGCAAAATAAAAAATTCATTATAGAAATATCGGCGGATACTGCTGAACCGGTGCCGCCGATTTCAGGAGGAAAAGATTATGAAGAAATACGGAGTAAACGAACTTCGTCAGATGTTCCTGGACTTCATGGAGAGCAAAGGACATCTGGTAATGAAAAGCTTTTCCCTGGTACCACAGGGAGATAAGAGTCTTCTGCTGATCAACGCAGGTATGGCTCCGCTGAAACCATATTTTACAGGTGCTGAAATCCCGCCAAGAACAAGAGTAAGTACCTGCCAGAAATGTATCCGTACAGGTGATATCGAGAATGTAGGTAAAACTGCACGTCACGGTACATTCTTTGAGATGCTTGGTAATTTCTCCTTTGGTGACTATTTCAAGACAGAAGCCATCCACTGGTCCTGGGAATTCCTTACAGAGGTAGTAGGACTGGATGCAAACCGTCTTTATCCTTCCGTATATCTGGAAGATGATGAAGCATTTGACATCTGGAACAAAGAAATCGGAATCCCTGCTGACAGAATTTTCCGTTTTGGAAAAGAAGATAACTTCTGGGAGCATGGTGCAGGTCCCTGTGGTCCATGTTCAGAGATCTATTATGACCGTGGAGAGAAGTATGGTTGCGGAAAACCTGGCTGTACAGTAGGATGTGACTGTGACCGTTACATGGAAGTATGGAACAACGTATTTACCCAGTTTGAGAACGATGGAAACGGAAATTATACAACACTGAAACAGAAGAACATTGATACAGGTATGGGTCTGGAACGTCTGGCAGTTGTTGTGCAGGACGTAGATTCCATCTTCGATGTAGATACTATCTGCGCACTGCGTAACCTGGTATGTAAGATCTCCGGAAAAGAATACGAGAAGAATTATAATGATGACGTATCCATCCGTCTGATCACAGACCATATCCGTTCTGCAACATTTATGATCTCCGACGGTATCATGCCTACAAACGAAGGCCGCGGTTATGTACTCCGCCGTCTGATCCGTCGTGCAGCACGTCACGGACGTCTTCTTGGAATCGAAGGCACCTTCCTTGCAAAATTAAGTGAAGAAGTGATCAATGGTTCCAAAGCAGGATATCCGGAGCTGGAAGAGAAGAAAGAATTTATCTTTAAAGTTCTCACAAATGAAGAAAACCAGTTCAACAAGACCATTGACCAGGGTCTTCGTATCCTTGGAGAGATGGAAGATGAGATGAAAGCAGCAGGAGAGAAAACACTTTCCGGCGAAAATGCATTCAAATTATATGATACTTACGGATTCCCGATGGATCTTACAAAAGAGATCCTTGAGGAAAAAGGATATGATATCGATGAAGCTGGCTTCCAGAAATGTATGGAAGAGCAGAGAAACAAAGCACGTTCTGCACGTGAAGTGACAAACTATATGGGTGCTGACGCAACTGTATATGATGATATCGATGTAAATGTTACAACAGAATTCGTAGGATACGATCATCTTACCTTTGATTCCAAAGTAACAGTCCTTACAACAGAGACAGAGATCGTAAACTCCCTGATGGAAGGACAGAAAGGAACTGTCTTTACAGAGCAGACTCCATTCTATGCAACTATGGGTGGACAGGTCGGAGATACAGGTGTGATCGAAACTGCAAACGGTAAGTTCGTAGTAGAAGACACCATCAAGCTTCGCGGCGGCAAATTTGGCCATGTAGGTCATATGGAATCCGGTATGATCTCCACAGGCGAAACGGTTTCCCTGAAAGTGGACGAAGCTGCAAGAAGAGATACAGAGAAGAACCACAGTGCAACACATCTTCTTCAGAAAGCATTAAAGACAGTTCTTGGAAGTCATGTAGAACAGAAGGGTTCTCTGGTAACACCGGACAGACTTCGTTTCGACTTTGCTCATTTCCAGGCTATGACAGCTGATGAGATCGCACAGGTAGAAGCGCTTGTTAATAAAGAAATCCAGGCCGGTCTTGAAGTCCGTACAGATGTTATGGATGTGGAAGAGGCTAAGAAATCCGGAGCAATGGCTCTGTTCGGAGAGAAATATGACCAGAAGGTACGTGTGGTATCCATGGGCGACTTCTCCAAGGAACTCTGCGGTGGTACTCATGTGGCAAACACAGGCAACATCATGCTGTTCAAGATCGTTTCCGAATCCGGTATTGCAGCAGGTGTGCGCCGTATCGAAGCTCTGACAGGAAATGGTGTTCTGGAATACTATAAGAAACAGGAAGAACTTCTTCATGAAGCTGCAAAAGCCCTGAAAGCAAATCCTGCAGAGATCGTAGAGAAGATCGGACATCTTCAGGGAGAAGTAAAGGCACTCTCCAGTGAGAACGAATCCTTAAAGAGTAAACTGGCTCAGGGAGCTCTGGGAGATGTTATGGATAAAGTAGTAGAAGTCAAAGGTGTGAAACTTCTTGCTGCAAAAGTAGACGGAGTGGATATGAACGGACTTCGTGACCTTGGCGACCAGCTGAAAGGCAAACTTGGTGAAGGTGTTGTCCTTCTGGCAGCAGTAAACGGTGAGAAAGTAAACCTTCTTGCAATGGCTACTGATGCAGCACAGAAAGCAGGCGCTCACGCAGGTAACCTGATCAAAGCAGTGGCAGCTATCGTAGGCGGTGGTGGCGGCGGACGTCCGAACATGGCTCAGGCCGGCGGAAAGAACCCTGCCAAAGCTCAGGAAGCCGTAGATGCAGCAGCAGGAATCCTTGAAGGTCAGATAAAGTAAAAATTGTTACTGCTCACTTTGTGACCAGCAACACGCTTCGCGATGCACAGAATTTATGCTAGTCGCATAAATTCGCGCGGTATGTCTCGGGATTTTGGCATATACATGCCAAAACACCTCGCGGGATAGTGGCGTGTGAATAGTAACTAAAAAAATCTGCAAAATTTAACCAAAAAGATGTTGACGAACCCACAGGCAATGATATATAATATCACTTGTGCAAGAAAAAATACCCAGACAGTTGTATTTTAGCACAATCTACAACTGGAGGGAGGTTAGGTGTGAGTCTATGTCAAACGTAATCGTAAAAGAGAACGAGACTTTAGATAGCGCTCTTCGCAGATTCAAAAGAAGCTGTGCAAAAGCAGGAATCCAGCAGGAAATCCGCAAAAGAGAGCATTACGAGAAACCAAGCGTTCGTCGTAAAAAGAAATCTGAAGCCGCAAGAAAACGTAAATATAATTAATTGTGCGCAAAAATCCCTGGCAGTTCTGTCAGGGATTTTTATCATAATTTGGACAATAATCAGGGGAAGGAAGTAATCTTGAAGGCAGAAAATAACAAAATACTTAAAGAAAAGAAAAACTGGATCCTTTTACTGTTTAAAAAACTGGCAAAGCTGATTTTCAACAGAATCTTTTATGTTGCGGTTGCAATGCTTGTCCAGCTCGGATGGATCTTAATGATGGTACTGCGTCTGGCTGCGTATTCCAGATACATTGATATCGGATTAAGGCTGATAGGTATTGTGCTGGTATTGTGGATTTTGAATAAGGAAATAAATCCTTCCTATAAACTGGCCTGGACCATGCTGATCCTGATCCTGCCAATCCTTGGAGTGGTATTATATTTTGTGTTTGGACGTTCCAGGATCGCTGCAATCATGCAGCAGCATTTTGAACAGAGGATTGAGGAGAGCAGGGAGTATCTGCGGGATCGGCCACAGACGAGGCAGAAGCTGGAGGCTCTGGATCCCTCGGCTTCAAATCAGTCCAGATATATTTCGGATGTTTCCAGATTTCCGGTCCATGAGAACACAACTGCAGAGTATTTTCAGGTAGGAGATGATATGTTTCCGGTGCTTGTGAGGGAACTGAAACAGGCGAAGAAATACATTTTTATTGAATATTTCATTATCAATGATGGGGTGATGTGGCAGACAATCCTGAATATTCTGGAAAAGAAAGCTGCGGAGGGCGTTGATGTGCGCCTGATCTATGACGGATTTGGCTGTCTTACAACACTTCCCCATAAATATTATGAAGAGCTTCAGAAAAAAGGAATCAAATGTCAGGTATTTAATCCTTTCCGTCCCATTTTGAATATTATCCAGAATAACCGGGATCACAGGAAGCTCTGCATTATTGACGGATGGGTTGGATTTACGGGAGGCATCAATCTTGCAGATGAATATATCAACCAGAAAGCGCGTTTCGGACACTGGAAGGATACCGCTGTTATGCTCAAAGGGGAAGCTGTCTGGAATATGACGGTAATGTTTCTCCATATGTGGGCAGTGATCGGCAGATCTGAAGAGAGTGTCGATTATGAAGCCTATTTTCCCCACAGATATCATGAGGAAGAATTTGAGAGTGACGGATTTGTCCAGCCGTTCTGTGATACACCTCTGGATGAAGAGGTTGTCGGTGAAGATGTATATCTGAACATCATCAACAAAGCAAAAAAATATGTATATATCTGTACTCCTTATCTGATCATAGACAATGAGATGATGACTGCCCTCTGTCTGGCAGCCAAAAGCGGGGTGGATGTGCGTATTATGACGCCGGGAATCCCTGACAAGAAGCTGGTATTTATTCTTACCCAGTCCTATTACAGGCAGCTTCTGGAAGCCGGTGTAAAGATTTATGAATATCAGCCCGGTTTCCTTCACGCAAAATCCTTTGTGAGTGATGATGAGATTGGAGTTGTGGGAACCATCAACCTGGATTATCGAAGTCTTTATCTTCATTTTGAGGATGGTGTATGGATCTACAGAAACAGAGTAATACAGGATATAAAAGATGATTTTATCCAGACTATGGAATATTGCAGGCAGATAGAACCGGAATTCTGCCTGAACAGAAATATAGGGCTGCGTATCATGCAGAATATTTTCCGCGCATTTGCGCCGCTGATGTAAAATGAGCACTGAAAATCGTATTTTTATGGTTTTCAGTGCTTTTTATCTGATCATGATCAGGTATCGGATCGGATTAAGATGCATTATTTTATTGGATTGCTATATAATGAATAAAGAAAGTAGTCTTAGAGCCGGCAGCCTGCCGGTACATTGATCGGAGAGAGAATATGCGAAAAAAATGGATCTCCATAATATGCGCTGTGATCATCATGGTCTGCACTATCATTACCCCTGCTTATGCCGCCGGAATCTTTTTGCCCGAGGAAAGCAATACCAAACAGGCAGAATCCACAGATCTTATTGAAGCACCATCAGGAATCTTAATGGAAGCGCAGACAGGAACAGTTGTTTATCAGAAGGATGCGGATACCAGACGAAGCCCTGCAAGTATCACAAAGATCATGACTCTGATCCTGATCTTTGATGCTCTGGATAAAGGCAGCCTGAAAATGGACGACACAGTCACAACCAGTGCCCATGCGAAGTCAATGGGCGGTTCTCAGGTGTTTCTGGAGGAGGGGGAAACCCAGACAGTGGAAACCCTGATCAAATGCATTGTAATCGCGTCAGGAAATGATGCCAGCGTAGCAATGGCAGAGCATATCTGCGGCAGTGAACAGGAATTTGTCCGCCACATGAATGAACGGGCAGAAGGACTTGGGATGAAAAATACTCATTTTGAAGACTGCTGTGGTCTGACAGAATCTCCCGATCATTACACAACAGCCAGGGACATTGCCATCATGAGCAGGGAACTGATCACAAAATATCCGAAAATTCTGGAATATTCTTCCATATGGATGGAAAATATCACCCATGTGACCAGGCAGGGGACAAAGGAATTCGGACTTACCAATACCAACAAACTGATCCGCAGCTACGAGGGCTGTGTCGGCCTGAAAACAGGAAGCACTAGCATTGCAAAATACTGTCTCAGCGCAGTTGCAAAAAGAAATGACATTACTCTGATCGCAGTAGTGATGGCAGCCCCGGATTATAAAGTGCGATTTAAAGATGCTGCCTCCATGTTAAATTATGGATTTTCAAAATGCAGCCTGTACATAGATAAGAAAATGGAAGCTCTGCCTGAGATCCCGGTCAGAAATGGAAAGAAAAAGACGGTTTCCCTGGTTTATGAAGAACAGTTCCACTATCTGGATACCACAGGACAGAATATCGGGAATGTAAAAAGAAAGCTGAGAATCCACAGGGAAGTAAAGGCCCCGGTGAAAAAGAACACCCTGGCAGGGGAGATGATCTATTCCGTCGATGGAAAGGAACTGGGAAGAGTGCGGATCCTTTATGGGGAAAATGCAGGAAAAGCCACATATCCGGACTGCCTGAAAAAAGTCTTCATGAGATTGTAAACGTTACTGAGAACAGAGTGAACAGTAACCTGTAAACAAAAAGTATTTTGGACAATTCTATAATTTTTTGACAAAGGACAGCAATCCGATGTATAATAAAATCCAAATGGGTATTGAGGGAAATAAAAAACAAAAGGAAGGTACTATATAATGAAAGAAATCCGTACAGAAGATGCCGTAGGGCATATTTTATGCCATGACATCACGCAGATTATCAAAGATGTAAAAAAAGGGGTGCTTTTTAAGAAAGGTCATATTGTCAGAGAAGAGGATATTCCTCTGTTACTCTCTGTAGGAAAAGAACATTTATATGTGTGGGAGAAGAAAGAAGGAATCCTTCATGAGAATGAAGGCGCAGAGATCCTTTATAAGATCTGTGCCGGAGATTCGGACACCATGCATGGTTCTGATATAAAAGAGGGAAAAATCGAGCTGATCGCAGACATTGACGGAGTGCTTAAGATCCGCAGAGAAGCTCTGCTGGCTGTCAACTCACTTGGAGAGATGATGATCGCATCCCGCCATGGAGATTTTCCTGTAAAGAAGGGCGACAAACTGGCAGGAACCAGAATTATCCCTCTGGTGATCGAGAAGGAGAAAATGGATCGTGCAGCAGAGGTGGCAGGCACAGAGCCGATCTTTTCCATTCTGCCATATAAGAAGAAAAAGGTGGGTATCGTAACAACAGGAAGTGAAGTGCAGAAAGGTCTGATCACTGACACCTTCACTCCTGTACTGAGAGATAAATTTGCAAAATTTCCATCAGAGGTCATCGGTCAGACAAAACCGGGTGATGATATGGAACAGATAACAGCCGATATCCTGAAATTTATCGAAGAGGGAGCCGATATGGTAGTCTGCAGCGGTGGAATGAGCGTAGATCCGGATGACAGAACTCCGGGTGCGATCAAAGCAACAGGAACCCGCATCGTATCCTACGGTGCACCCGTACTTCCGGGAGCTATGATGCTGGTTTCCTATTATGAGAAAGACGGCAGGCAGATACCGATCCTTGGGCTTCCGGGATGTGTTATGTATGCAAAGAATACCATCTTTGATCTGCTTCTGCCGAGACTGATGGCAGATGATGAGATCACATTATCAGAGATTAACCAACTTGGAGAGGGTGGACTCTGCCTGAACTGTGATGTCTGTACATTCCCGAACTGCGGATTCGGAAAATAATATCCCGCAGAATGCGTTGTCAGACACAAAGTGAACATAAAGGGAAAAGAAAACTTGCATGAAAAGATTTAAAACCGTACATTATACAATCCATTCTAACAAAATAAAGGATGCGCGAGGCATCAGATTTGCTGTGATCGCAGATCTTCATGGCATGGAATTTGGCCCTGATAACAGAAAGCTTCTGGAGATGATCCACCGGTACAGACCGGATGGGATTCTCATTGCCGGTGATATGATCGTGAGAAATGATTCTGCTTCTTTAAAGACTGCATCATCTCTTCTGAGGAGCCTTGCTCAGCAGTATCCGGTTTATTATGCATTGGGAAACCATGAATATAAGCTGTACAGGACAGATCCTCAGGAGAACTGTATGGCAGCCCGATATCAGGAATATGAAAAGGAGCTGAAGACAGCCGGGATCCATATCCTGCATAATGAATCCTGCAGCCTGCAGGTGGGAAAAACCAGTCTTACTGTCTATGGCCTGGAAATACCTCTGATCTATTATAAAAAGCCATTTTCTCCACAGCTTAAAAGAGAGGAAATCAGGGAACTGATCGGAGAACCATCTTCCGATTCCCTGAATATTCTTCTGGCCCACAGTCCCAAATATGGAGATACCTATTTTGACTGGGGGGCAGATCTGATCCTGAGTGGGCATTATCATGGAGGGATTGTAAGAATTGGCAGGCACAATGGGCTGCTTTCCCCACAGCTTCATCCATTTCCGAAGTTCTGCTGTGGAGATTTCCACAGGAAGGAACAGCATATGCTGGTAAGCGCAGGAGCAGGGGAACACACCATACCTGTAAGAATCCATAATCCCAGGGAATTGCTGATGGTGGATCTGAAACCGAATGCCTGAGAATATTGTTACTGTCTGCTGACTGTATGGCAGCGAAATATTTACTTGAAAAGGAAAAGACTGTGCTATGGGAATTCCGGTAAAGCTGGAAGTATTTGAAGGTCCTCTGGATCTCTTACTGCACCTTATCGAAAAAAATAAAATAGATATCTATGATATCCCCATCGTGGAGATCACAGATCAGTATATGGAATACATCCATGCCATGGAGCGGGAAGACCTTGGTGTTATGAGCGAGTTTATGGTTATGGCAGCCACATTGCTGGATATCAAGTGTAAAATGCTTCTCCCGAAAGAAGTCAATGATGAGGGAGAAGAGGAAGATCCAAGAGCGGAACTGGTGGAGAAACTTCTGGAATATAAGATGTATAAGTTTATGTCCTATGAGTTGAAGGATAAGATGGACGATGCGGCAAATGTATTCTTTAAAGAGCCCACTCTTCCCGATGAGGTACTGCAGTACAGAGAGCCTGTAGATCCAAAGGAACTTCTGGCAGGTCTCACATTGGAGAAGCTGAATGCAATCTATAAGTCTATCATCCGCAGGCAGGAAGACAAGGTCGATCCTATCCGAAGCAAATTCGGAACCATCGAGAAGGAAGAGGTCAGTCTGTCTGATAAGATGATAGAGATCAAAGATTTTGCCCGTACCCATCGGAAATTCAGCTTCCGCAATCTCCTGGAGAGTCAGTGCTCGAAAGTACAGGTGATCGTCACCTTTCTCTCCATATTGGAACTGATGAAAATGGGACATATCCATGTGGAGCAGGACGGGCTGTTTGACGATATCTCTGTTGAAGTACAGACAGACCCGGATACATGGAAGAATCTTACAGAATTTGCGGAAGATGAACCATAGAATACGGAGATCAATATGTAATAAAAGGAATGAGGAAGACTGAGTGAAGATTAAGGAGACAGAAGCTGCGATAGAAGCAATACTTTTTGCAATGGGCGGTTCCGTAGAACTGCCCCGGATCGCCAGAGCCATCGGTGTGGACGAGAAGACAACAGGAAGGATCATCCGCAATATGATGGACCGTTATCAGGAAGAGAACAGAGGCATCCAGATCATAGAGCTGGAGAATTCTTTCCAGATGTGTACAAAGAAAGAATATTATCAGTATTTGATCAATATTGCCCTGCATCCTCAGAAGCCGGCATTGTCAGATGTTATGCTGGAAACCTTATCCATCATTGCATACAAACAGCCGGTTACAAAGGCGGAGATCGAGAAGATCCGAGGGGTAAAATGTGACCACGCCATTAACAAGCTGGTAGAATACAGTCTGGTCAGGGAGCTGGGGCGTCTGGATGCCCCCGGACGTCCAATTCTGCTCGGGACCACGGAAGAGTTTCTGCGCTGCTTCGGTGTACAGGATCTGGAATCCCTGCCTGTCCCTGACCCTGTCCAGATAGAGGACTTTAAGGCAGAGGCAGAGGAAGAAATCCAGCTGAAACTGGATGTGTAAGATAAAGGAGAAAAAACTAATGCCAACCACATATGCGCATGATTTATTTGGAAAAGAAGTATATAAGAGACTGCCTTCAGATATGAAAGCCCTGATCCGCAGACATGGGGACTTGTACAGGATCGGTTTACATGGGCCGGATATCCTGTTCTACTATATGGTTTCAAAGAATCCTGTCACCCAGTTCGGGATTGAGATGCATCATGAGAAGGCAAGAGCCTTTTTTGAAGAAGGGATGCGGCAGGTCAGAAGAAATGATGATGAGGCACTTTTTGCATATCTTCTTGGATTTGGCTGTCATTATATTCTGGACTCCGCATGCCATCCCTATGTAAATCAGATGGCGGCAGAAGGAGTTATTCCTCACATTGTTCTGGAGAAAGAATTTGACCGTGTGCTTATGGAAGAGACAGGCAAAGATCCTGACCATTATTATCCGGCCTGCGGAATCATGCCGAAGATGGAATATGCCAGAGTGATCCACAGGGCCATTCCTCTGGTGAAAACCATAAACATTTATATTTCTGTCAGGATGATGAAAATTCTTACCAATTTCATGGTGTGTGATGACCATGGAAGAAAACGCAGGATTCTGGGGAAACTTCTGAGACTGGGAGGAGAGTCCATCGGCTCTGTCATTGAACATTTCATGACTGCCGAAGCAGTAGAGCAGGCAAAAGCTCCCATGCCTGAACTTGAGAGGCTTTACAGAGAGGCGGTTCCTGAAGCTGTGGAATATCTGGGAGAACTTTATACCTTAAGAGAGGGAGCTTATCATCTGAGCAAAAGATGGGACCGGACTTATAACGGGTAATGGGCATATCCCGATATTTTTCGGAACTGTGACAGTCATATTCCGGACATGCAGGCATAAATTATCTTATAGGGTGAAGCAAAATCCTGCAGATATCCTGTAAACAACAGATCTGTGAATAACCGTAAATTATGAACAGTGATATTCATGGATTGCCAGCATGTGAGGTGGAGTATGAGAATGAAACATATTGCCGCTGTCATTGTTGTGACGGCGGTATTATTGTTTACGCAGACATACACCTCCGCCCGGGGAGCGGAGTACAAAATACCTCAGACAGTAGACATGACACCTGTTGCAGAAAAACCGGCAGAACTGTACGCATTATCAGCAGTCCTCATGGACGGAGAGTCCGGCAGAGTACTCTATGAAAAGGACGGGGAGCGTCCTCTGGCAAATGCCAGCACAACCAAGGTGCTTACCTGTATTGTGGCACTGGAGAACTCTCCGGGGGATGATTATGTTCAGGTTTCTCAGAATGCGGCATCCCAGCCGGAAGTAAAGCTGGGACTTCAGAAAGGAGAACAGTATTATCTGGAGGATCTTCTGTACTCCCTTATGCTGAAAAGCCACAATGATACAGCGGTTGCCATTGCAGAACACTGCGGGGGAAGCGTGGAAGGCTTTGCCAGAATGCTCAACCGGAAAGCAAAACAGATAGGATGTAAGAATACGTATTTTATCACACCCAATGGCCTGGATGCTGAGGATGAGAACGGAAAACATCACACAACAGCCAAAGATCTGGCACTGATCATGCGCTATGCTGTTAAAAACGAAACATTCCTGCACATTGCACAGACCAGAGACTATACATTCTCTGAGATCACAGGAAAGAGAACCTTTTCTGTACATAATGCCAACGCATTTCTTGACATGAGAGACGGAGTTCTTGCCGGAAAAACAGGCTATACTTCCCAGGCTGGCTACTGTTATGTATGTGCCTGGGAAAAAGAGGGCAAAACATTTATCGTCAGCCTCCTTGGCTGTGGGTGGCCCAACCACAAAACCTATAAATGGAGTGACACAGAGAAACTGCTGGACTTCGGAGATTACAACTATGAGTACGAAACCTACTGGAAAGAACCACAGACCGGAAAAATCCTGGTAACAGACGGTGTGGAAGATGGTCAGGATATAGGAACGAAAATCTATCTGAGAGGTAAATGCAGTGTAACCGCATATGACAGGGAAAAAGAAGTCCTTCTGAAAAAAGGGGAAACTGTAACCTGTAAAATAGAAATTCCACAGAAAGTCAGTGCACCGGTTCTTAAGGGGGAGAAGCTTGGCCGCATTGCCTATTACCTGGATGGAAAACTGATAGATTTTTATCCGGTCTATGCGGAGAAATCAGTGGAAAAAATCAGTTTTAAATGGTACACTGAAAAAGTATTTCATGATTTTTTTCATTAGATATAGTATATGGGAACCTTAAAGAACTGTCATCAGAGTCTTGCCATAGAATTGTTTGTCGAATTCATAGAAAAAAACTATCAAACAGATGAAACAATTTAATGGTTTAAAGGGTTGCTATGCGAAAGCAACATTGATATAATAAATCTTAACAGTCGGCATTCATATATTGCCGTTCGTGAATAGTTTATGTCAGCCTGTGGCTGATCTGCGGTCTGCTGCAAACTGACATAGGAAAGACAGAGGAAAGAGATATGAATCAGTTAGAAATACTCAGAGAGAGTCTTGGCCAGTGTGATGAGATCATTCTGGATGCACTTATCATGCGTAACAGGATCGTGGAGGACGTTATGGCATATAAAGAAGCCAACGGACTCCAGATTTTACAGCCTGAGCAGGAAGCGAAGCAGAAAGAATGGCTGGAGAAGAGAATGGAAGGCAGACGCCATAAGGACGAGGTTTCCGATGTATTTGAATGTATCCGCACAAACAGTAAACGGATCCAGGCAAGAAAACTCTTTAACTACAACATCGTGCTGATCGGTTTCATGGGCGCGGGAAAGTCCACAATTTCTGATTTCCTTAAGAATGTATTTGCCATGGATGTGGTAGAGATGGATCAGATCATTGCCCAGAGACAGGGAATGAGTATTTCCGATATCTTCGAGACATACGGCGAGCAGTATTTCCGTGACCTTGAGACAAATCTTCTTATCGAAATGCAGTCACGCAGCAATGTTGTGATCTCCTGCGGCGGCGGTACTCCAATGAGAGAGTGCAATGTAGTAGAGATGAAGAAGAATGGCCGTGTTGTTCTCCTCACAGCAAAACCGGAGACAATTCTTGACCGTGTCAAAAATAACCATGACCGTCCGCTGATCGAGAACAATAAGACTGTTCCATTTATCGCAGGCCTGATGGAGAAACGCCGCGCTAAATACGAGGCAGCGGCTGATATCATCATCGAGACAGACGGCAAGAACGAACTGGAGATTTGTGAAGAGCTGGTACACAGACTCCGCACCATGGATGAAGAAAAATAATATAACATGACAGATCTGGTTTATGATATCAGAAGCGCCGGATATCAAGTCATAATATTGAATGTATCGGTTATTATAAAAAGATATGGGGTGTCTCGACTGACGGGACAGTCCCATATCTTTTTGTATTCTGATATTTTATTAAGTCAGATCAGCTGGTCTTATAATCCCATTCCTTCTGTGCCTGCTCGATCACATATTTCTTAAATGCTTCCACAACCGGTGGATGGTATACGTTCTTCAGCATCGCCATATAGAAGTTTCTCTGCCAGCTTGGAGAAACTAAGGGAAGGATCTTTACATTCAGAGACTGCAGGATTGGAATATTGGGAGCTACGCAGATTCCAAAGCCGTTGGAGACAAAGCCTGCAGCAACCTGATCCTCGTCAATCTCATAAGCCACATCCGGTGCCTGCCCGATACATTCAAATAGTCCGTCAATGATCTGTCTCAGACCACTTCTCTTCTTAAATATAATCTGTTTATAAGGAATGGTATCCTCCAGCCGTACTTCATCCTTTACTGCCAGCGGATGATCAAGAGGTACGATCACAACCAGCTCCTGTCTGGCAACCGGAATAAACTCGATCAGCGGCTCATTATCAAGTTTGGAACAGAACCCCAGATCATATTTCTTCTCTTTTAATCCGTTCAGAATATCAGATGTTAAAACTTTATCACAATACAGATTAAAATCTATCTTTTTAGTAGGATTTTCCTCCAGAAATCCCCGCATGATCTTAGGAAGAAAATCAATTCCAAGTGTACGCAGGAATACCACATCAATGCAGCCTTCCCCTTTACCTGCCAGCTTCAGACTGTTCACAGAAGAGTCCAGACGGTTCAGTACCTCTTCCACGTCATTCAGGAAAACTTTTCCATACTTGGTAAGAGTAACATTCCTTCCATTTTTTTCAAACAGTTTTACGCCCAGTTCTTCCTCAAGAGTGGAGATCGCATAACTCAGCGAAGGCTGGGTGATCGCCAGAATATCAGCGGCTTTTGTGTAATGTTCAATATGAGCCAGCGTAGAAAAGTACCGCAGATGATACAGGTTCATAGAAAAACTCCTTTCTCTGATAAGTATTTTATAAGTGACTATATTTTATGTGCAGGCTTTCATAGTCCTTTAATGCTTCGGAAAACTATAATTATAGTCACTCTTGCACAAATAATCCGCGCTGTATTTGTCATATACGTAGATTATATCATGATGTATTGAAAAAATCTATGAATTTAAAGGATAGAACTAATTTGTTTTATATTTAACAAAGATATATAATGCTTATATCAAAAAGATACAAAATATTATCAAAATAAATAGAAAAATTATGCGATTTTATCAGGAGGACAAAAAGATGTCAAAAGAATTTCCAATTACTATCAGTTCCTGGACACTGGGAGATCAGTGCAAATTTGAAGACAGAGTGATCGCTGCAAAGAACGCAGGATACGAAGGAATCGGCCTTCGTGCAGAAACTTATGTAGATGCGTTGAATGAGGGACTTTTTGACAAAGACATTCTTGCTATTCTGGACAAACATGGTATGAAAGTAACAGAGGTTGAGTACATCGTACAGTGGGCTGAAGAACACAGATCTTACGAACAGAAATACAAAGAACAGCTCTGCTTCCATATGTGTGAATTATTTGACGTAAAACAGATCAACTGCGGTCTGATGGAAAACTACTCCGTAGAATATACTGCTCAGAAATTAAGAGAATTATGCCAGAGAGCAGGAAAATACATCATCGGTGTTGAGCCAATGCCATACAGCGGAATCCCGGATATGAAAAAAGGCTGGGCAGTTGTAAAGGCAGCTGACTGCGAGAATGCAAAACTGATCATGGATACCTGGCACTGGGTAAGAGCAAATCAGCCGGTTGACCTTTCTGTGATCGAAGACATCCCGGCAGACAAGATCGTATCCATCCAGATCAACGATGTATGGGAAAGACCATATGCAACAACAATCTTAAGAGACGAATCCATGCATGACCGTCTTGCTCCCGGAACAGGAATCGGATGTACAGCAGCGTTCGTTAAGATGGTAAAAGAAAAAGGAATCAAACCAAACGCAATCGGTGTAGAAGTCATCAGCGATGCAATCCTTGCAAAAGGACTTGAATATGCTGCAAACCATACATATGAGAACACAAAGAAAGTGCTTGAGGAAGCATGGCCGGAAGTTCTTCAGTAAGTATCTGACGGATAAACCAACAGATCAAAGGATCAGGCAGAAACCTCCGCGCCTGTCTGATCCGCATTCTGAATGAACACAAAATAGAGAATGAATAATTAATAGAAAAGAATTCGAAAAAAAGGAGAAGGTCACATGAAATTCAATGCAATGTTTCAGCCGATCAACATCGGTCCAATGACAGTAAAGAACCGCTTCGTAGTTCCGCCAATGGGAAACAACTTTGCAAACACAGACGGAAGCATGAGTGAACAGTCCGCAGCTTATTATCGTGAAAGAGCAAAAGGCGGCTTCGGTCTGATCACAATCGAAGCAACAGTAGTACATAAAGGCGCAAAGGGCGGTCCCCGCAAGCCATGTCTTTATGATGACTCCACAATCGAAAGCTTCCGCAAGGTAGTAGATGCCTGTCATGCAGAGGGAGCAAAGGTTTCCGTACAGCTTCAGAATGCAGGTCCTGAAGGAAATGCAAAGAACGCAGGTGCACCGATTGAGGCAGCTACAAGCATTCCGTCAGACTGTGGAAGAGATACACCAAAGGAAGTTACAACTGAAGAAGTTTATGAACTGGTAAAAGGCTATGGCCTCGCAGCAAAGAGAGCCATGGAAGCAGGCGTAGATGCAGTTGAGATCCATATGGCACACGGCTATCTGGTAAGCACCTTCCTTTCTCCGAGAACAAACAAGAGACTGGACGAATTTGGTGGTTCCTTTGAGAACAGAATGCGTTTCTCCCGTCTGATCATCGAAGAAGTTAAGAAGATGACAGAAGGAAAGATCGCAGTTCTTGCAAGAATCAACAGTTGTGATGAAGTACCGGGCGGTCTTGATGTGCATGACAGTGCTGCGATCGCTGCATATCTGGAAGGATGCGGACTGGATGCCATCCATGTATCCAGAGCTGTTCACATCCGCGATGAATTTATGTGGGCACCCACAGTTACACACGGCGGTTTCTCCGCTTCTCAGGTAGAAGAGATCAAACGTGCCGTATCTATCCCGGTGATCACAGTAGGACGTTATACAGAACCGCAGTTTGCGGAATTAATGGTAAAAGAAGGACGCTGTGACCTGGTTGCATTCGGACGTCAGAGCCTTGCAGATCCTTATATGCCATTAAAAGCGCAGGAAGAAAGACTGGAGGATATGATTCCATGTATCGCATGTCTTCAGGGCTGCGTGGCAAACATGTATGCAGGAAACCCTGTATGCTGTCTTGTAAACCCATTCCTTGGACATGAAGCTGAGGGCATTGCTCCTGCAGAAAAAGCTAAGAAAGTAATGGTAATCGGCGGCGGTGTTGCAGGTCTTTGCGCTGCATTTATCGCACAGGAAAAAGGTCATCAGGTAACACTTTATGAAGCAAGTGATAAACTTGGCGGAAACATGCGTCTTGCTGCTTATCCTCCGGGAAAAGGCGACATCACAAACATGATTCGCAGCTATATCGTACGCTGCCAGAAAGCAGGCGTAACAATCAAAATGAATCAGGAAGTAACTCTGGATCTTATCAGGGAAGAGAAACCAGACAGCGTAATTGTTGCTTCCGGTTCCAGAACACTGATTCTTCCGATCGAAGGTATCGACAATCCTGCAATTATCCATGGCTCTGATCTCCTCGACGGCAAGAGAGCAGCAGGAAAGAAAGTACTGGTTGTAGGCGGCGGAATGGTGGGATGCGAGACAGCAGCATTCCTCGGTGAGCAGAACCATGATGTAACAGTCATTGAGTTCAGAGACACTGTAGGTGCCGACGTGATCCACGAGCATAGAGTTTACCTGATGAAAGATTTCGAAGATTACAAGATCAAAGAGATCACAGGTGCAAAGGTATGCAAATTCTATGAGGACGGCGTAGAGTACGAGACAGCAGACGGACAGAGACATGAATCCAGAGGATATGATTCTGTCATCCTTTCCATGGGATTCAGAAACTACAACCCATTCGGCGAAGAGATCAAAGCTATCGTACCGGATACCTATGTGATCGGCGATGCCACCCGCGCAAGAAGAGCACTTGATGCTACGAAAGAAGCGTATGAGGTAGCTTCCACATTATGATGATATCAGGGTCAAAAGTTCAAAAAGTCGTTCGTGCTTGCACGATAAGATTTTTGAACCGGGGACCCGCCAAACATGAGAAAGTAGCGATTTACGCAGTAAATCAGCGAATTTCGAATCTTATAATTTATTCGTTTTATAGTTGCAGTTAAGAGACGCTGTATGATATTATCAGCGGACAGCAGCTTGAAAATGATTTTACAAAAAAATTCAGGAGGCAAACAGGAAATGGAACAGAGAATTAAAGGAACAACAGGATTAATGGCACTTATCGGAAGCCCGGTAGGACACTCAGGATCACCGGCAATGTATAACTTCAGCTTCCGTCATCATAACCTTGACTATGCTTACATGGCATTTGACATCAAGGAAGACCAGGTTCCGGCTGCTCTGGATGCAATCCGTCTTTTCAAAATGAGAGGCGCAAACGTAACTATGCCATGCAAGAACGAAGTTGCAAAACACATGGATGAGCTTTCACCTGCAGCAAGAATCATCGGTGCAGTTAACACAATCGTTAATGAAGACGGCAAATTAGTAGGACATATCACAGACGGTATCGGATTTGTCCGCAACTTAAAAGAACATGGCGTTGATGTGAAAGGCAAAAAAATGGTAGTTCTCGGTGCAGGCGGTGCTGCAACAGCAATCCAGGTACAGTGTGCATTAGACGGTGCAGAATCCATTTCTATCTTCAATCCGAAAGACCCATTCTTTGCACGTGCAGAGTCCACAGCAGAGAAACTGAGCAAAGAAACACCGGATTGTAAAGTTTCTGTATTTGATCTGGCAGATGAGGCAAAACTGAAAGAAGAGGTTGCAAACGCAGACATCCTCGTAAACGCAACACTTGCAGGAATGAAACCTCACGAAGAGCTTACTCTGATCAAAGATAAATCCATGTTCCGCCCTGACCTTGTAGTAGCAGACGTTGTTTACAATCCTGCTGAAACAAGAATGGTAAAAGAAGCCAAAGAAGCAGGCTGCAAGCTTGCAATCGGCGGAAAAGGAATGCTGTTATGGCAGGGAGCTGCAGCTTACAAACTCTACACAGGACTGGAAATGCCAACAGCTGAATACCAGAAATTCCAGGAAGAAAACGAAAACAAGTAATAATAACCTAGGAGACCAAAATGAAACAGAAAACAAACAAAATGCTCATTTTCACCTCCCTTGCAGCATATTTTACTTATTTTATCCATGGAATCGGTGCTTCTATCCTGGGGCAGTACAAACCGGAGTTTGCAGCTGCCTGGGGTGCGAAGCCCCTGGCTGATGGCACACTGGATGTAAGTATGGTCGTATCTGTAATTGCAGCCCTTGGACTGGGACGTCTGATTTCCCTTCCTTTCTCCGGTCCTCTGTCTGACAAATATGGAAGAAAACTGAGCGGAATTATCGGTGTGCTCTGTTATGTAGCATACTTCTTTGGAATGGCCAATTCCACATCCATGGCAATGGGATATGCATTTGCAGTGATCGGCGGAATTGCAAACTCTTTCCTCGATACCTGCGTAAGCCCCACCTGTATGGAAATCTATGTAAACAACCCGTCAGTAGCTAACCTGTTTACAAAATTTTCCATCTGCCTGAGCCAGTTCCTGCTTCCATTCCTGATCGGAATCGTAGCATCTGCAAATATGTCATATAAGACAATCTTTATCGTAGCAGGTATTGCAATCCTCATTGACGGAATTCTAATTCTGATCCTCCCCTTTCCAGCGAGAGAGAAGGCAGTACAGGCTAAAGCTGATAAGAAGAAATCCGGACACAAGATTTCCCCTGCAGCGATCGCTGCAATTCTGATCGGATTCACCAGCTCCTCAACCTTTATGTTATGGCTGAACTGTAACCAGGAGCTTGCCCGTTCCTACGGTATGGCAGACCCTTCAAAGATCCAGTCCCTGTATGCCCTGGGAACTGCAACTGCCATCCTTGCAACAGCAGCATTTATCAAAAAAGGTCTGAAAGAGATTAACGTCCTGATCCTCTATCCGTTAATCTCTACAATTATGCTGGCTCTCTGCTACTTTATCCAGGCTCCGTTTATTTGTCTGGTAGGTGGTTTTGTGATTGGATATGCAGGTGCAGGCGGTGTTCTCCAGCTGGCAGTTTCCACAACAGCAGAGTTCTTCCCTGAGAACAAGGGAACGGCAACCTCACTTGTAATGATTGCATCCAGCATTGCAAACTATACAATCTTAAGTCTTGCAGGATACATTACCAAAGTTGGCGGAAGCAGCGCTCCGAGAATGATCCTTCTCCTGAACATGGCAGTGACCATCGTAGGTATTCTGCTCGCTCTCTTTGTAAAGAAGAACAGAAATAAGTAAGCCAGTAAGTGATAGAAATAAATAAGTGATAGAAATAAATAAGCGATAGAAATAAATAAGATACAGAAATCCTGTGATATTGAAATCCAATCTAACTGAAGATACGTTTGGACGTTACAAGCTTCAAATTTTTTCCGGTCGGATTGGATTTTATTAAAATCCGGATTGTCTAAAAATTAACAAAAAGATAGAATATACAAGCTGAAATATAGAAGTAATCTAACAATTTATTGAAAAGGAGAATCTGTATGGCAAATACAAGAACACAAAGAAGAGAAAATGAACTGCCCTACATCCCCTTTGGACCATTTCAGATAAGACTTCCATTCATACATTACAAGATAGAATCTGTTGAGTTCATTCAGGGTCTGATCCTGGGCGTAACAGCACTGGCAGCTGTTCCTTATCTGGAGCAGTATCTGGGGCTTCCTTATGAGCTGGCGTGGAGCTGTGTAATTATTGAGACATTTCTTTATCTGCTGCACAGTCTGCTAGGTGATCCGGTTGTACCGGGATGGATCACACCCACACTGCCTCTAACCATCGTATTTCTGGAAGGCTTCCCTATGGGAGAGGAGAGAATCCAGGCAATGATCGCACTGCAGATGTTGGTAGGTCTGGTATTTATCTTTATGGGTGTGACCAGACTGGCGGATAAATTTGTTCATGCAGTCCCCAATTCTGTAAAAGGAGGTATCCTTCTTGCGGCACCTGTAACAGTTATGGCAGGGCAGCTGGGAGAGAACGGAAATATGCACAAATATCCTCTGGCTATTGTTGCAGGTGTAGGCCTCCTGATCCTGATCAGCTTCTCTGACAAATATCAGGAGAAGAGAAAAACAAATAAGTTTCTTGATCTTGTTGCAAGATATGGAAATCTCTTCCCATATCTTATCGCAATGGTAGTAGGACTTCTGGTTGGAGAACTGGATGCTCCGGGACTGGAGATTGGTACTTTTATCAAGATTCCTCAGTTTAAAGATATCATTGATCAGGTGAGCATTTTTGGCGTAGGGATTCCTCCTGCATCTATGTTTATCAAAGCACTGCCGCTGGCACTGGTGTGCTATGTTATTGCATTTGGTGATTTTGTTACTACAGAGACTCTTGTATCAGAGGCACGTCACGCAAGAGATGATGAGTATATTGATTTCAATTCCAGCCGTTCCAATCTGGTAAGCGGTCTGAGAAACCTGATCCTGTCCATCATTGCACCATTTCCTCCCCTTTCCGGTCCGTTATGGGTTGGAATGACTGTATCCGTATCCATGCGTTACAAAGAAGGAAAGAAAGCTATGAAGTCTCTTCTCGGAGGAATGGCTTCTTTCAGACTGGCCACATTCTTAAGTGTGCTGATCATTCCTGTAGTAAGCTTCTTCCGCCCGATCTTCGGTGTGGGATCTTCCATCACTCTGATGTTCCAGGCATTTGTATGTGCAAGGATCGGTATGGACTACTGCAAGAGCGACAGAGACAAGATGATCGCAGGCGTAATGGCAGCAGTCCTCGCAACCCAGGGAACTGCATGGGCATCTGCATGGGCACTGGCAGTTGGCTTCGGACTGAATATCTTCCTGTCCAACTGGAATCCCTTTGAGAAAAAATAATATAAACGAAAACCAAGAAGAACAGCCGGGATTCGGGGCTGTTCTTCTTGGTTTTCATCAATTATTATTTTAAGGAGTCATAATTATTAAATTCAAATTCTGTAACAATCTGTTGACGAATATAAGTGATATCAGCTATAGGCAAGAATAACATCTGATATCACATCATTCATCAACAGATCACAGACTGCTGTGAATGATATCCAGCACCTGTTTTAATTCATGCACACCGACCTGTCCCGGAGCAGAAGCTTTGGAAGCAGCACCGAAGGTGAGAGCGGAGCCGAATGTCTCACCTGTCAGGCGGCTGACAACGCCTGTTCCTGCCATGGACATGGTAATGATCGGGCGGTCTGCATATTTCTCAGACATTTCCAGAGTAGCAGAGAGGAGTGTAAGAACATCCTGTTTGCAGGTCGGCATAACAGCCATTTTCGGAATATCAGCACCGAAATCCTGCATCATACGAAGACGTCTGATAATCTCCTCCTTCTCAGGAGTCTTAAAGAAATCATGGTTGGAAGCAATTACCTTCACACCTGCCTCGTGAGCAGCGTCAATGATCGTTTTTACAATATCATCGCCTGTAAATGCTTCTACATCGATTAAATCTACATAACCGCTCTGAGCAGCCGCGATATTTAAAGCAGCGTAATCACTTACAGAAATCTCTTTTTCCCCGCCCTCTTTGGAAGTACGGAATGTAAGAAGAACAGGGATATCTTTTAAAACTTCCTGAAGCTCTTTAGCGGTTTCTAATACTTTCTCAGTAGCAAAGACATCATCAAACCAGTCTACACGCCACTCAACTACATCAACAGGAAGAGTAGTGATCTTTTTGGCTTCTTCGAGAATGTCTGTTTTTGTTTTTCCTACGATGGGAACGCAGATCTTAGGTCTGCCCTCGCCGATCACAGTGTTTTTTACCTGAACTGTGTTCATCTGTTTATCCTCATATTTTCTGTTGTATTATAGTAGTTCCGGATTATTATGGAACTGTTATAAGAATAACCGTAACATAACCGCATGATCAACAGCTTTTTGAAGCAAACTGCAGGATATGTACATTCTGCGCGGAGTAATATATCAGTACATCTCCTGCAGTACGCCGAAAAGCGGTATATATCAAATATTATGTGCAGAAAGATCAGTGAAATGATCTGTTCTGCATCACAATATGAGATATCCATACTGAAGATACCATCAGGTATCAGTCATCATAGGAGATGTGAAGAATCTCTTTCATATGTTCGATAGGCATTGGTTCACCTGTCCATAACTCAAATGCAGCGGAACCCTGGAATAACATCATTCCCAGACCGTTCATTGTCTTGCATCCTACCTCTTTGGCCATGGAACGCATCTTTGTTTCCAGCGGAGAGTAAGGAACATCAATAACAATCAGTTCAGGACGGAAGTAAGACTTGTCCGGAACAACGGACTGTCCTTCCAGTGGTTTCATTCCCACACCTGTAGCATTGACAAAGATAAAACTGTCATCCATCTCAGCTTTCAGTTTATCAAGATCTGCCAGATCATAAAGAACTGCATGGCAGGATGTCTTTGTGTTGATCTTCTCTACTGTAGATACTGCACGATCCCAGAATTCATCCCTGCGGTTGAAGATTGTGATCTCGGCAACGCCGTCCAAAGCAGCCTGGATCTCGATAGCAGTGGCAGCACCGCCTGCACCGACGATAGTCATTTTCTTTCCGATCACATCAATATCATTATCTTTCAGGGCAGACATAAATCCGATACCGTCAGTGATATGACCTGTAAGATGACCGTTGTCATTTACGATCGTATTAACAGCACCGCATAATTCTGCTGCAGGAGAAAGCTCGTCCAGGTATTTTCCAACCAGAGTTTTGTTTGGCATGGAAACATTGGAGCCTCTCATTTTCAGAGTGCGGATTGCTTTTACTGCATCCTCAATTTCATCTGCGCCAACCTCGAAAGCAAGGTAAGCGTAGTCATACCCGAGTTTTGCAAAAGCCTCATTCTGCATTGCAGGAGAGCTGGAGTGACGGATCGGGTAAGCCATCAGACCGATTAATTCAGTATGTCCGGTAATTCTTTCAGCCATTATAATATCCCCTTTCGTATTTTGTTGTAAAGGTTTTTATTGAAGGTATCCCATCTGAGTCAGTGTATTAAGGATATTTCTTCCTTCCAGAGTTCCGTCGATGATCCTTCTTGCACGTTTGCTGTCTCCGATGTTCAGGATCTCAACATCATCAGAAACAAAAGCATCGGAAAGCTCTGCGAAAAGCTGTCCCTGAGCTCTCATACCAAGGCATACGAATCCGTAGTCAAATGGAAGCTCGCGTTCACCTTCTGCATCTCTTACAAGGAAAGAGCTGTCTTTTACTTCCTGAAGAGCTGTCTTTGTAAGCTGGGTCACATGATGTTTCTTCATCTGGTCCTTCATGTCATTCTTTGTAACAGGATCCAGGTCACGTCCGATCTGATCCATCATTTCCACAATAGAAATCTCAGCATTTCTTGCTGCAAAGAATTCCACAACATCAAGACCAACAGCACCGCCGCCCACAACAACAACCTTCTTGCCTGTCATATCTTCCGGATAGTCATTGATGTGATTGATCATTCCCAGGATAGAAGCAACCTTGCTGCCTTCTTTGTCAATGCGGTCGTGAAGTCCCCTGATCGGAGGAAGCAGTGGTGCGGAACCTGTGGAGCTTACGATCAGGTTCGGATGGAACTTGCGGATATTTTCCGGTGTTCCTTCTGTGTTTGTGAAGATATAAAGATTCTCAAGCTGCTCTGCTCTTTGAATCAGATAGTTCGGGAAATCAGCCAGACGCTTCTTTGCAGGAATCTTAGAGATCACAGAAGCAAGACCGCCAAGAGTCTCACCTTTTTCCAGAAGGAAGGTATTACAGCCTACTTCTGCGGCTGTACAGGCAGCTTCCAGTCCGGCAGTACCGCCTCCGATTACTACAACGTTACAGTTCTTGTTCACTTTCTGATTCTTATAAACATCACCTTCCAGAACAGCCGGGTTTACAGTACAGCGGATCGGACGGTTAAAGCCGATTCTGTTTCCTGCACATCCGATGTTACAGGAGATACATTTGCGAAGGTCACATTCTCTGCCTGTAGCTACTTTGTTTACCCATGCAGGTTCTGCGATAAGACCACGTCCCATACCGATCAGGTCTGCATCGCCGTCAGCGAGGATCTGCTCGGCAACCTTTGGGTTACGGATATTTCCCATGGAGATACATGGTTTGCCGAATTTCTCTCTGACAGCTTTAGGCATATAGGAACGCCATCCGTCTTTCATGTAGTTGGCATCGATCTGATACTGGATAGAACCGTTTAAACCGCAGGAAACATCGAAGATATCAACTTCATCCTGAATATATTCCAGATATTCAAGAGTATCCTCGAGAGTGTTGCCGCCTTCCATCAGCTCATCTGCGCTGAGACGGAGCATGATCGGGAAGAAAGGTCCGACCTGTTTTCTTACTTCCTCAATGACCATACGGCAGAAACGTGTTCTGTTTTCCACAGATCCGCCGAACTCATCTGTACGTTTGTTTGTAAGAGGAGAGAGGAACTGGCTGATCAGATAGGAATGTCCCGCATGGATTTCTACTGCGTCAAAACCTGCAGCCTGGGCTCTCTTTGCAGCCTCGCCGTATTTCTTTACAATGTGATGGATTTCTTCCACTGATAACGGACGCGGGATTTCTCCGCCTTCTTTGGACGGAACATCAGATGCGGAAACCGGCTGCATATTTGTACGTGCGGAAACAGCGGAAGCACCTGCGTGGTTGATCTGGATCGCAATACAGGTACCATATTTGTGGATCTCTTCACAGAATTTGTACAGACGCGGCAGATAGTTGTCGTGGTCAATACGAAGCTGAGTAGTTCCGTTGGAACCCTGCGGAGAATCTACGCTTGCATTCTCTACGATGATCAGACCTGTGCCGCCTTTGGCACGCTCTTTATAATAATTAATGTGAAGAAAACTCATTTCGCCGTTCTGTTCCCCGTAATTGGTTCCCATAGGCATCATAACGATACGGTTTTTGATAGTCATATTTTTTACTGTGAGTGGTGTGAAAATATGCTGGTAATTGCTTTTCATTACGTCTTTCCTCCTGAAATTTTCTGTTGGATCTATAATTGTTCAGTGCTTTAGTTGTGGCCTGAATTTCTTTGATGTGTTAATTATATAATGGGATAATCCATAAATCTAATTGATAATTCGTGCTATATAATAAAAAACATCTATGGTTTTGCTGAGACTTTTATACCTGTGCAGTCGGATTCGCAGACAAGTGAGTGGTATAGTTACCTCAAACACGCTCTGGTGTGCCGACAAGTTGATTCTTGAAACAGTCTTGCAGGATAGAAATAAGAAATTCAGACGCAGGATTGTTCGAGAAATCAACTTGTCGATACACTGGTTTGCGGGAGAGGGTGAAATACGGGACAATACAAAATAACCGTAATACCCTCTATTAAATAGGAAGAAATGCTCAAAAAAACAAAATTTGGAGAAACCTGACAAATTTTTCTGCTATATTTTTAACGAAAATGACAAATAAATGTTGAAATTTTCTGCCGGAAAAGGTAAAATTAAAATCGGCTAAATTTTTGGGTTAACTTTTAAATATTCTCATAAAGATGGAGGGCAAACAAGAATGAGTAATGCAACACAAAGCTTAGCAGGCACAAGAATTACTTCTTTGCTTGACGCAAACAGTTTTGTCGAAATCGGACAGGGTGTAACAGCCAGATCCACAGATTTCAACATGACTGCAAACAAGGCACCATCTGACGGTGTTATCACCGGATATGGTGTGATCGATGACAAACTGGTTTATGTATACAGCCAGGATGCATCTGTATTAAACGGTACTGTTGGTGAAATGCATGCAAAGAAGATCACAAGACTTTATGATCTTGCCATGAAAACAGGCGCTCCGGTTATCGGACTTGTTGACTGTGCAGGTATCCGTCTTCAGGAAGCAACAGACGCACTGGAAGCTTTCGGACAGATCTATCTGAAACAGACACTGGCATCCGGTGTGATCCCGCAGATCACAGCAATCTTCGGAACATGCGGCGGTGGTATGGCAGTTATCCCGTCCCTGACAGATTTCACATTCATGGAATCCAAAAAAGGAAAAATGTTCGTCAACACACCAAACGCACTGGAAGGAAACAACACAGACAAATGCGACACAGCAGCAGCTGATTTCCAGAGCAAAGAGACAGGTGTGATTGATGGCGTTGGTACAGAGGATGAGATTCTTGGCCAGATCCGTTCCTTAGTATCACTTCTTCCTTCTAATAATGAAGACACAGACAATTACACAGAGTGTACAGATGATCTTAACCGCGTATGCGCAGATCTTGCAAACTGTGCAGGTGACACAGCAATCGCACTTTCCCAGATCGCTGACAACGGTGAATTCTTCGAGACAAAAGCAGACTATGCAAAAGACATGGTTACAGGCTTTATCCGTTTAAACGGCGCTACAGTAGGTGCTGTTGCAAACAGAAGCGAAGTATATGACGCAGAAGGCAAGAAAACAGAAACATTTGACGGAAGCATCTCTGCAAGAGGCGCAAGAAAAGCAGCAGATTTCGTGAAATTCTGCGACGCTTTTGATATTCCGGTACTTACACTTACAAACGCAACAGGCTTCATGGCAACCTTATGCAGCGAGAAGATGATGGCGAAATCCGTAGGTGAACTGGTAGCTGCATTCGCAGATGCAACTGTTCCGAAGGTAAATGTGATCATCGGCAAAGCTTACGGTACAGCTTACGTGGCAATGAACAGCAAATCTATTGGTGCAGACCTTGTATATGCATGGGATAACGCAGAGATTGGTATGATGGATGCTTCCCTGGCAGCCAAGATCATGTATGCAGATGCAGATGCTGCTGAACTGAATGAAAAAGCTGCTCAGTACAGAGAGCTTCAGAATGGTGTTGCTTCCGCAGCAGCAAGAGGCTATGTTGACACTGTGATCAGCCCGGCTGACACAAGAAAATATGTAATCGGTGCATTTGAGATGCTGTTCACAAAGAGAGAAGATCGTCCGTCTAAGAAACATGGAACGGTCTAAGCGGGGTGACGCATATGAAAATGATCAAAAAAATAACTTCTGTATTCATGACATTTCTCGTAATGGCTGCGCTGGTGATTGGCAGCACCTCTGTGGTATTTGCCGCAGATAAGGTTGATGATACTGTTAAGTCCACACTGGTAACTACAGCAGAAGGACTGACAGATGCCATTGTCCAGCTTAAAGATGAAGAAATCGAGAATTACATGAGTTCAGGAGATGACTTTACAACAAGTGCCATGCAGTCCTGGCAGACATCCAAGGATGAACTTGGCGCAAAGAAGGACAGCAATGGTGAAACTACTGTAACTTTCAAAGATGATCAGTACACAGTTACTGTTCCTCTTAAATTTGAGAAAGCAGAAGCAAACTTTGTATATGTCTTTGACTCACAGGGAACACCGACTTCCATGTCTGTAGATGTACAGTATGGTATGGGCAAGACTCTTCAGAGAGCAGGCCTTAATACTTTGATGGGTATTGGAACTGTATTCGTAATGCTGATTTTATTAAGCCTTCTGATTTCTCTGTTCAGATTTATTCCGAATCCGGAAGCAAAGAAAGCAGCAGAAGCAAAAGCAGCCAAAGCTGCAAAAGAGGCAGAGGCAGCAGCCATCGCACAGACAGCACCTGCACAGGCAGAAGAGAACCTTGCAGATGACGGAGAGCTGGTAGCTGTTATCGCAGCAGCCATCGCAGCAGCAGAAGGAACTACAACAGACGGCTTCGTAGTTCGTTCCATCCGTAAAGTAAAAAGAAATAGAAGATAATTGTCATTTATTTAGGAGGATTTTAAAATGAAAAGCTATACAATTACAGTAAATGGTACAGCATATGAAGTAACTGTTGAAGAAACAGGAAGCGTATCCGCTCCTGCAGCAGCTCCAAAAGCAGCACCTAAGGCTGCACCTGCAGCAGCTCCGAAAGCAGCAGCTCCTGCAGCAGGCGCCGGCGCAGTAAAAGTAACTGCTTCCGTACCTGGCAAAGTTGTCAAAGTAGCAGCAAGCGTTGGACAGGCAGTAAAAGCCGGAGACAGCGTAGTTATTCTTGAATCCATGAAAATGGAAATCCCTGTAGTAGCTCCTCAGGATGGTACTATCGCAAGCATTGATGTTGCAGAAGGTGCCTCTGTAGAAAACGGAGATACTTTAGCAACAATGAACTAAGACGGGAGGTAGTCAAATGTCTTATGTAACAGAAACATTGTCCAACCTGATTCATCAGACAGCATTCTTCAGTTTGACATGGGGCAATTACCTGATGATCGCAGTAGCCTGCGTATTCCTTTACCTTGCTATCAAGAAGGGATTCGAGCCGCTTCTGCTTGTTCCTATCGCATTCGGTATGCTGCTTGTAAATATCTATCCGGACATTATGGCAAACCCGGAAGATATGTCCAATGGTGTAGGTGGACTTCTTCATTATTTCTACATCCTTGATGAGTGGAGTATCTTACCATCCCTGATCTTCATGGGTGTAGGTGCCATGACAGACTTCGGTCCGCTGATCGCAAACCCGATCAGCTTCCTGATGGGTGCTGCAGCACAGCTTGGTATCTATGCAGCTTACTTCCTTGCAATCTTTCTTGGATTCAACGGAAAAGCAGCAGCAGCTATCTCCATCATCGGTGGTGCTGACGGCCCGACTTCCATTTTCCTTGCAGGTAAACTTGGACAGTCTGCACTGATGGGACCGATCGCAGTGGCAGCATATTCCTATATGTCACTGGTTCCGATCATCCAGCCGCCTATTATGAAACTCTGCACAACAGAGAAAGAACGTAAGATCAAAATGGATCAGCTTCGCCCGGTTTCCAAACTGGAGAAGATCCTGTTCCCGATCGTTATCACAATCGTTGTCTGCCTGATCCTGCCTACAACAGCTCCGCTGGTTGGTATGCTCATGCTTGGTAACCTGTTCAGAGAGTGCGGTGTTGTAAAACAGCTGACAGAAACAGCTTCCAATGCCCTGATGTATATCGTAGTTATCCTTCTGGGTACATCCGTAGGTGCTTCCACAAGTGCAGAAGCATTCTTAAACGCAGATACTCTGAAGATCGTAGTTTTAGGTCTTGTTGCATTTGCAATCGGTACATTCGGCGGATGTATGCTTGGTAAACTGCTCTGCAAACTGACTCATGGAAAGATCAACCCGCTGATCGGTTCCGCAGGTGTATCCGCAGTACCTATGGCAGCCCGTGTATCCCAGAAAGTGGGTGCAGAGGCAGATCCTACAAACTTCCTTCTGATGCACGCAATGGGCCCGAACGTTGCCGGTGTTATCGGTACAGCCGTAGCAGCCGGAACATTCATGGCTATTTTCGGAGTATAACCAAATCAAGCAAGCTATCTTGCTTGTATCAGGAGGAGTGCAACTCCTTCTGATAAGCTGCGGAGCAGCTATTTGGTTATGAGCAAGTAGCGAAGCGGATTGCGAATATCCGATTAAACAGAACTATAAAGGAGATTTAATAATGGCAGAATTAGAGAAAAAACCTGTTAAAATTGTGGAAACCATTCTCCGTGATGCTCATCAGTCCCAGATCGCAACACGTATGACCACAGAACAGATGCTTCCGATCGTAGATAAACTTGATAAAGTCGGCTATCACGCAGTAGAGTGCTGGGGTGGTGCAACATTCGATGCATCCCTTCGTTTCCTTCACGAAGATCCATGGGAAAGACTTCGTAAATTACGTGACGGCTTCAAAAACACAAAACTTCAGATGCTTTTCCGTGGACAGAACATCCTTGGATATCGTCCATACGCAGATGACGTTGTAGAATACTTCGTACAGAAATCTGCTGCAAACGGAATCGACATCATCCGTATTTTTGACTGCCTCAATGACCTTCGTAACCTGCAGACAGCAGTAAGCGCTGCAAACAAAGAGAAGGCTCATGCACAGGTAGCTCTTTCCTACACATTAGGAGATGCTTACACACTGGAATACTGGACAGACATTGCAAAACGTATTGAAGATATGGGCGCTGATTCCATCTGTATCAAAGATATGGCAGGTCTTCTCCTTCCAAACAAAGCTACAGAGCTTGTAACAGCATTAAAAGAAACAGTTAAGATCCCGATCGACCTTCATACACATTACACCTCAGGTGTAGCTTCCATGACTTACTTAAAAGCAGTAGAAGCAGGTGTGGATATCATCGATACAGCAATGTCTCCATTTGCACTGGGAACATCCCAGCCTGCAACAGAGGTTATGGTTGAGACATTCAAAGATACACCATACGACACAGGATTTGATCAGAAGCTTCTCTCCGAGATCGCTGACTACTTCCGTCCGATCCGTGACGAAGCTCTTGACAGCGGACTGCTCAATCCGAAGAACCTTGGTGTTAACATCAAAACTTTACTGTACCAGGTACCGGGCGGTATGCTCTCCAACCTGACTTCCCAGCTGAAAGAACAGCACGCAGAAGACAAATTCTACGATGTTCTCGAGGAAGTTCCGCGTGTACGTAAAGACCTTGGTGAACCGCCACTTGTTACTCCGTCTTCACAGATCGTTGGTACACAGGCTGTATTCAACGTACTTATGGGCGAGAGATACAAAATGGTTACAAAAGAAACAAAAGATATCCTGTTAGGAAAATACGGCGCAACTGTAAAACCGTTTAATCCGGAAGTACAGAAGAAGTGCATCGGCGATGAGAAACCGATCACATGCCGTCCTGCAGACCTTCTTGACAACGAGCTTGAGAAACTTGAGAGCGAAATGGCTCAGTACAAGGAACAGGATGAAGACGTATTAACATACGCACTGTTCCCACAGGTAGCTATGGACTTCTTCAAATACCGTCAGGCTCAGAAAACAAAAGTTGACGAGAAAGCAGCTGACAAAAAGAACGGAGCATATCCTGTATAATTGATCAGTAATTAAATATGTCCAAACGAAAAAAGGAGCTTGCGCAAGCAGGCTCCTTTGCGTTATTATGAAAGAATATGATACCCGGGAATATAATGTGCCAATGGGGATATGCTGCCAGTGGTACATATCTATATTGATCGTAGCGAAGCGGAGACGTGGAACCATGATGAAATAGACAATCTGCAGGGTAAAATAAATACAGGAGAATATTCCATGAGCAAAGTTATAATAATCGGCGGCGGAGCCGCCGGAATGATGGCAGGGGTTTTTGCAGCCCGTAACCATCATGAAGTTCATATATTAGAGAAGAACGAGAAACTGGGAAAGAAAGTCTTCATCACAGGAAAAGGCAGATGCAATGTAACAAATGCCTGCGACACAGAAGAACTCTTTCCTGCAATGATGAGCAATCCCAAGTTCCTCTACAGCAGTTTCTATTCATTTACCCCTCAGGATGTAATGGAGTTCTTTGAGAAAGCAGGTGTCCCTCTGAAGGTAGAGCGTGGAAACAGAGTATTCCCACAGTCTGACCATTCTTCAGACATCATCCGCGCTCTGGAGCGTGAGCTGAAGAAAGCAGGAGCAAAGATTCATCTTCACACTGCTGTGCAGGAAATCGTAAAGAAACCTGTAACGGAATCTGTAACAGATTCCGTAAATACCCTTGAATCAGAAGCCGCATTAACAGAATCAGGATCTGATGCAGGAAAAAGCAGAAAAGGAAAAAAATCATCTGACATACAGCAGGAGAAGATCACAGGAGTTATACTTACAGATGGTACTTTCATAGAAGGCGATGCAGTCATCGTGGCAACCGGCGGATTCTCTTATCAGAGTACAGGCTCCACAGGTGACGGATACCGCTTCGCAAGAGAACTGGGACTGAAAGTCACGGACATTGCTCCCTCCCTTGTGCCATTAAAGACAAAAGAAGACTATATCCCTAAGCTTCAGGGACTTTCCCTTAAGAATACAGGACTTACCATAAAGAATGGAAAGAAAGTACTTTACGAGGATTTCGGAGAGATGATGTTCACCCATTTCGGAGTCACAGGTCCAATGATCCTCTCCGCCAGTGCCCACATCGGTGCAAAACTGGCAAAAGCACCAAACGGCGAACTGTCCGCATATCTGGATCTGAAGCCTGCACTCACCAGAGAACAGCTGGATGCCAGGATCCTGCGTGAATTTGAAGCAGGACCAAACAAACAGTTCAAGAACGTGATTGGCGTACTTTTCCCGTCATCTCTGACTCCGGTAATGCTGGAACTGGGTGGAATCCCCGCAGAGAAGAAAATCCACGATATCTCCAGAGAAGAACGCCAGCACTTCATTGACCTTATCAAAGCTTTCCCCTTCACAATCACAGGAATGGGTGAGTTCAAAGAAGCCATCATCACCAGAGGCGGCGTTTCTGTCAAAGAGATCAACCCCGGAACAATGGAATCAAAGAAAATCTCAGGTCTTTACTTCGCAGGCGAGGTACTGGATCTGGATGCAGTGACAGGTGGATATAATTTACAGATTGCCTGGTCTACCGCATATCTGGCAGCGCAAGCTATACAGTAAGCTGAAACAAGCAGATGATGAGTACCAGTACCTTGTAGGTGGATTATATCTATGATATGATTCAGCTATACGTTATTTAGCGATTCATAAACATCAATCAATAATAAAACAGAGAAAATCTGTTTGAATAATAGAAACAGGAGGAACCACGAAAATGGGATGTAACATAGCCATCGACGGACCTGCAGGAGCAGGAAAGAGCACCATCGCAAAGAAAGTAGCGAAAGAATTATCATTTATCTATGTAGATACAGGAGCCATGTACAGGGCAATGGCTTTATATCTTTTGAACCATGGCGTAAACGGAGAAAATCAGGAAGAGATCGAAGCTGTATGTTCCGGCGCTGACATCTCCATCGAATACAAAAACGGAGAACAGATTGTCATCCTCAACGGAGAGAACGTAAATGCTATGATCCGCACCGAACAGGTAGGAAACATGGCATCCAAAAGCTCCGCAAACCCGAAAGTCAGAGCCCATCTTCTGAAACTTCAGAGAACTCTGGCAGAGAAAAACGACGTAGTCATGGACGGCAGAGATATCGGCACAACCATCCTTCCAAACGCAGAAGTAAAAATCTACCTCACAGCAAGCGCAGACACCAGAGCAAAAAGAAGAGCACTGGAATATGAACAGAAGGGAGAAGCCTTTGACCTGGACCAGATCCGAAAAGACATCATCGAGCGCGACGAACGCGACATGAACCGCGAAATCTCCCCTCTGAAACAGGCAGACGACGCAGTGCTTGTAGATTCTTCGGAAATGGGAATTGATGATGTTGTCAATGCAATTCTTAATGTATATAAAGAAAAGGTGCAGAAATGATCAGATAACTGCCTGTAGTTCATCAGAAGATGACACGCGCAAAGATATCTGACACAGGATTTCACGCTCTGATGAGTTGGATTAAGATACATTATTTCAGAGGATTGCTATAAATTCCAGAAGAATGGCAATGAATATAAATTAAGAGGATTAGTAATGAAAGTAAAAGTAGCAGAAACAGCAGGCTTCTGCTTCGGCGTCAAACGGGCAGTAGACAAAGTCTACGAACTGATCGGCACAGAACAGAAACCAATCTACACTCTGGGTCCAATCATCCACAATGAAGGCGTAGTAGCGGATCTGGAAGCCCGTGGTGTCCATGTTATCACAGAAGCAGACCTGGATTCCCCGGATGAAACTCTGCAGAACGGAACAGTAGTCATCCGCTCCCACGGCGTAGGCAAACCCATCTACGATAAGCTGAAAGAAAAAAATATCTCCTACGTAGATGTCACCTGCCCCTTTGTCCTGAAGATCCACAGAATCGTGGAAAAAGAAAGCCTTGCAGGAAACCACATCATCATCATCGGCGACAAAGACCACCCCGAAGTACAAGGCATCTGCGGCTGGTGTCAGGGACCGTACACGGTGATCAGAAACAAAGAAGAAGCCGAAGCATTTGTACCCCCAAAAGGCAAAAAAATAAGTATTGTGTCCCAGACGACATTTAATTACAACAAATTTAAAGATTTAGTTGAAATTCTTTGCAAAAAGAGGTATGATAATAATGTTTTAAATATTCTCAATATTTTAAACACTATTTGTAATGCTACCGAAGAACGGCAGAGAGAAGCAAAAAACATAGCCGGAGAGGTAGACACTATGTTGGTCGTAGGTGGCCGGCACAGTTCCAATACTCAAAAGCTGTTTGAAATATGTAAAAAGGAATGTGGAAATACTTACTATATACAAACACCTGTAGACTTGGATTCTGAAATGTTCCAATGCAGTAGTTATGTAGGTATTACAGCAGGGGCTTCCACCCCAAACAAAATTATTGAGGAGGTTCAAGAACATGTCAGAATTAAGTTTTGAACAAATGCTGGAAGATTCCGTAAAGACTATCAGAAATGGAGAGATTGTACAGGGTACTGTCATCGATGTAAAAGAAGATGAGATTATTCTGAATATCGGTTATAAAGCAGACGGTATTATCACAAAGAACGAATACTCTAACGATGCAAGCCTTGTACTCACAGATGCTGTTCACGTTGGAGACACAATGGAAGCAAAAGTTCTCAAAGTAAACGATGGAGAAGGTCAGGTTACTCTTACTTACAAGAGACTGGCAGCAGAGAAAGGCAACAAACGTCTTGAAGAAGCATTTGAGAATCAGGAAGTATTAAAAGCTCCTGTAACTCAGGTACTTGACGGCGGACTTTGTGTAAACGTAGACGAAGCAAGAGTATTCATTCCTGCAAGCCTGGTTTCCGACACATACGAGAAAGACCTTTCCAAATATGCAGATCAGGAGATCGAATTCGTTATCACAGAATTCAACCCGAGAAGACGCCGCATCATCGGTAACCGTAAGCAGCTTCTTCTTGCTGAGAAAGCAGAGAAACAGAAAGAATTAATGGAGAGAATCCATGTTGGCGATACAGTTGAAGGAACAGTTAAGAACGTTACAGATTTCGGTGCATTCATCGATCTGGGCGGAGCAGACGGACTTCTTCACATTTCCGAAATGTCTTGGGGCAGAGTAGAGAATCCGAAGAAAGTATTCACTGTTGGCGATAAAGTCAAAGTTCTTATCAAAGAGATCAACGGAGAGAAGATCGCACTTTCCCTTAAATTCCCGGAGGCAAATCCATGGCTCACAGCAGCTGAGGATTTCGCTGTAGGAAACGTAGTTAAAGGTAAAGTTGCACGTATGACAGACTTCGGTGCATTCGTAGAGCTTGCACCTGGTGTAGATGCACTTCTTCACGTATCCCAGATTTCCAGAGAGCACGTTGCCAAACCTGCAGATGTACTGTCAATCGGACAGGAGATCGAAGCTAAGGTTGTTGACTTCAACGGCGAAGACAAGAAGATCAGCCTGAGCATGAAAGCTCTTGAGGCACCGGCTGAGGAAGCTACAGAAGAATAATTAAGAGAATACTCATAAATATTCAGCAACCGGCTTTGTATGAGGATGATCATACAGAGCCGGTTGATTGTTTTTTCAGATTACGAATGTGGTCAGCAGTTACAGAAGCATCAGAAATGCTGCAGACAGTCAGGAAGGAATGATAGGATGTCCATAAAAGGAATTTATGATATACACTGTCATATTGTACCCGGTGTAGACGATGGAGCCACAGATATAGGAGAAACCGTAAAATTACTCCGAATGGAATATGAACAGGGCGTGCGGACGGTTATTGCAACTCCCCATTTCCGCTTTCAGATGTTTGAAACACCTGCGGAGAAAGTCAGAGAGCAGTTCAGACTGGTGGAGAAAGCGGCATCAGAGATAAGCCCGGATCTCCATGTGTATCTGGGATGTGAGTTTCACGCCAATATGGAGATGCTTCCCATGCTCAGAGAACAGAAAGTAATGACAATGGCCGGTTCGCGGTATGTTCTTACAGAATTTTCCCATAACTCGGAAGAAAGCTATATACGGGAACGTCTCGGTGCATTGCTCTCCGGAGGATATAAGCCGATCATGGCACATATAGAACGTTACGAAGCCACACGCAACAGTCTGGATTTTGTGGAAGAACTGGCAGATATGGGCGTCTATATGCAGATTAATGCAGACAGCATCACAGGAAAAGACGGATTTTTTACTAAACGGTACTGTAATAAAATCATGAAAGACGGACTCCTTCATTTCGTCGGATCAGACTGTCACAACAGTGCAAAGAGGAGCAGCAGGATTGGAGAGGCATATCGTATGGTTTCAGCGAAATTCGGGCAGGACTATGCAGATGAACTGTTTATTCATAATCCTGCAGAAATTCTGAAACAGAAACAAAAACATGAGGCTACAGATTGACTTTTTTTATTGGCTGATATACAATAAAATCGGTTTGTGTCAATTTTGCTGTTTACTTTCAGAAATACATAAGACAGAATATTACCTGTGAACAGTAATGTACAAAACTATAAAGAAAAAAGGGAAAAGGAAATTATCAGATGTTAGACAATTTGAACAGTAACTTTGAGAGCAGCAAAGCACAGAGACCCGATGCAAATGATGATGAAGTCGAAATCGACTTACTGGAAATATTTTATGCGCTCAAGAAAAAAATCCTTCTGGTACTGATGGTTGCTCTTGTCGGAGGCTGTATTGCAGCAGCATATACGCAGTTTTTAATGACACCGATCTACAGCTCCACATCCAGTATCCTTGTACTTTCGAAAGAAACCACACTGACATCACTGGCGGATCTGCAGTTAGGTGCCAGCCTGACCAGTGATTATACAGTTCTGATCACAAGTACCCCTGTGATGGAACAGGTAATTTCAGATTTGGATCTGGATATGACTGCAGAACAGCTGAAAGGAAGCGTAAGTATCAATAATCCTACAGATACCCGTATCCTTGAGATTACTGTCAATAATACAGATTCTAAAATGGCCAAGAAGATCGTAGATGAGATTGCGAATGTTTCTTCATCCTATATTGGCGATAAAATGGAAGTTATTCCGCCAAAGATTATTGAAGTTGGTAAGATTGCTACTGTAAGAACTTCTCCAAGCGTAAAGAAGAATGCAGCACTCGGCTTCTTACTCGGTTTCCTTGCATGTGCGGCAATCGTGGTTGTATACGCTGTAATGGATGATACTATTAAGACAGAGGAAGATATTGAGAAATACCTGGGAGTTTCTGTTCTTGCCAAGGTTCCTGACAGAAGAGATTTTATAAATTCGAAGAACAGGAAATCAAAGAACAAGAATAAGAAGCACCATTAAACTGATGGAGGAATCTGAGCAATGAAGAAACTCAATTTAACAGATAAAAGAAATCCGGATTATTTTTACAGTGAGGCGATCAAAACTCTGCGTACCAATATTCAGTTGTCGGGTCAGAGTATAAAGACAATTCTGGTTACAAGCTGTTATCCAAACGAAGGTAAGAGTGATATAGTACTCAGTCTTGCCCAGGAGCTTGGGAGCATTGGCAAGAAGGTTCTCCTTCTGGATGCGGATATCAGGAAGACTGCATATGCCGGACGACTGGGTGTGGAAGAGGAAGTGAAAGGTCTCTCACAGCTTCTGAGCGGTCAGGTGGGACTACAGGAGGTTATTTATTCTACAAACTTTCCGAATATGGATATCATATTCGGAGGTCCAAGTGCACCGAACCCGTCAGGACTTCTCAGTGAAAATATCTTTAAGGTATTCTTAAAGGAAATCAGAGAATATTATAATTATATCCTGATCGATACACCGCCTATCGGAACAGTAATTGATGCGGCAGTGATCGGAAGATGCTGCGATGGTGCAGTCTTTCTGATCGAACCGGGAAATGTCAGGTACCGGGATGCACAGAAAGCATTTAAACAGTTGGAAAGAAGCGGATGCCGTATTCTTGGAGCTGTTATGAACAAGATAGATACCAGTGATGACAAATATTATTCTTCTTATTATAAGCATTATGGAGAGTATTATCGCAGAAGTGACGAAGAAGCCCAGATTAAATAATACGGGCTGTTATCTGGCAGTAAGACAGAAACCATGATTAATGATAAAGGAGAATTTGGAAAAGTGAGCAAAATAAGAAAGAAAAAAACAAAAAAGACGAATATCTTACTGGGCTTTATCTGCATTCTGCTGGCAGTTCTCCTGGGCTTTATTCTTGTGACCAGTTATAAATCGGAACAGAAGGAATCCAGACACCTGTCAGAAATTGCGGACGACCAGCAGAGTGGGATTGAAGATTACGAAGCAGTAAAAGAACGTGCAAAAGAGCTGGAGGAGATATCTTCCGAAGAAGCAGAAGATACAGAAGACATTAAATCAAAGAACACAGAAGACACAAAAGACACAGAAAAAACGGATACAGCTGACACAGAAGATGCAGATAAGACAGAAGATACAAAAGATGAGACGGCAGCTGCTTCAGGTATTGTGTGCTGGGGAGATGATCTGATCAATGGGGAAGAATCCAATACATATTCCTATATGACAGTACTTCAGAAGCTTCTGACCGATAATGGCTATAATATGACAGTGATCAATAAAACACTTCAGGGAGGCGGCACCCTTTCCATGATGAAGATGGCTGGTGTAAGTGATGAAACCATTCAGGGCTATATTACCAAACATCAGCAGGCTGCAAACGGTGCCCAGCTGAATGTGACAGAGACCGGAATACGTGATCTAACAGAAGAACAGACTACAAGAAATGATATGGATTGTATTCCAGTTATCTTCATGGGATATTATGGCGGATGGAATCATGATCCTGCAGAACTGGCAGACCAGCAGGAACAGATTTTAAATACATTTCAGAATAAAGATCAGTTTATTGTAGTAGGAACACGCCCTATGGATGGAAGCGTAACCTCTGAAGCACTGGATCAGGTGCTCAGCCAGAAATGGGGAGAACACTATATCAGTCTTGCAGATGTGACTGCACAGCCGTCTTCTACCTATGAGGCTCAGCAGGCAATGGCAGAGGCAATATTACAGAAACTGCAGGAGCTTAATTACATCAGCAAAAACTGATGAGATAACTGAAATACAGAGATTGAAGGAATGAAAATGAAAAAAACCACAAGAAAAGTTATCAGACAGCGCAAGATCTGTATGCTTTTGATTATTATCCTGATTATAGTTCTTTCCATTCTTGGCGGCGGTTATTATCTGTTAAGCCAGAAAAATGCTACATCGTCAAAAACCGGTGGTCAGAACAGTGGCAGCCGGAATCAGACGGATTTGAACCAAAACAGTGATACTGTGGAATATAAAGGTGAGACATACAAATATAACGATCATCTCAGCAATTATTTATTCCTGGGAATTGACACAAGGGAAGCTGTAGATACTTATCAGTCACAGGCAGATGCCGGGCAGGCAGATGCGATTTTCCTGGTGTCCATGGATCGTGCAACAGAGAAGATAAAGGTTCTGTTTATTCCACGAGATTCCATGACCAGAATTGAAACCTTTAATCCATATGGTCAGAGCCTTGGAGAGACAACAGATCATCTGAATATACAGTATGCCTTCGGGGACGGGAAAGAGAAAAGCTGTGAACTGATGAAAACAGCAGTTTCCGATATGCTGGACGGACTTCCAATCCAGGGGTATTGTTCCATGAACATGGATGGCATTTCAGTGATTACAGATTTCGTAGGTGGAATACAGCTCACAATCCCTGATGACAGTCTCGCAGATGTGAATCCGGAATATAAAAAAGGTGCTGTTGTGGATATCACAGGGGAAACTGCAGAACAGTTTGTAAGATATCGTGACATTGACAAAACCCAGAGTGCTCTGGTCCGTCAGGAGAGACAGAAAACCTTTCTTCAGGCACTGGTGCAGAAGGCTCAGGAAAAAGCAGGAGAGGACGCCGGATTTGTGACAGGTCTCTATGACAGTGTTAAAAGCTATACAGTTACAAATATGGGAAATGATATATTTGCCAAATTGCTGGCCGCATCACAGAATGGAATCACTGATACAGAGACAGTACCGGGTGAGGGAACACATGGAGAGAACTTTGATGAGTACCATATCGATGAAGATGCATTGTCGGACTTGATTATTTCCATGTTTTATGAGAAAATCTGATTGTATTAGTCATAGTATGATGAATACAGAATACACTGTACTGTGATAAATAATTATCACTGTTATTATTCAGAGATAGTCCGTGCAGACATTCTGTACGATTATCTATATAAAAATTAATCCAAAAGGAGAGGTGCATTATGAAAATCGCAAAGAAATTTATGACACTTGCTTTAGCAGCTGCCCTTGGAGTAGGATGTGCTACTGTAGGTGTCGGTGCAGCGCCAAGCAACACGAGTGATCTGGCCGCGGTAGCGCCAAGTAAAACAAGCGAAATTACTGTGGATTCTAAACAGTCTTCAATTTATGAAGTTGTTAAGGAACTTGAGAAAACACAGGGCTTTGCTGATCTGCAGGCAAAATATAAAGATTTGGCAGATGCTTTAAAAAAAATCAATGATGGTACAATGAAGATGGAAGATTTCATAAAAGTATTGAAATCCCTTTCTGTAGATGAAGCAGACAAGGCAGACCTTGAAGATGCCATTGCTAAATTCGAAGGAAAAATGATTGTTACATTTGTCTATGAATTCAACGTACTGAAGCCAGAAGAAGCAAAGCCTAATGATGACGGGACATATGAAGTAAAGCTTAATGTTCCGAGTCTTACAGACACTATGGAAGGTATTCAGCTTTGGGTTTACAGCAAAGACGGCACAAAGAAGTTTGTAGTCATTGATCCGGTTAATATTGACAAAGAGGGCAAAACTCTTACTGTTACCTTAAACGATGGAGATTTCTTCATGGTAATCGCAGACGCGAAATAATCAATAATTCGGAATCAGAACGCAGTCGCCAGAGATGGCGGCTGTTTTTTTGTAGAAATATGTTGCATTTTTTTATTGATGTAGTTATAATAAAGCACGACGTAAATCTTTTGTCTTTAAATCGTCGCTTTGCCGCGTTTGAAGATATGGATAATACATATCTTGAAGTATGAGTCTGCCTTGAAACACAGGCAGAATGGCGAAGCATACCCAGAATACGGAGGTAAGATATCCAGTGTGGTATGTGATGCAGGTGCGCACAGGCACCGAAGAGAACATCCGCTGTCAGTGTCAGCGGTTAATAAGCAGCAATGTCTTAGAACGCTGCTTTATCCCATATTACCAACAGAAGAAACGATTTCAGGGCGAATGGCATATCCAGGAAAGAATCCTCTTTCCCGGGTATGTCTTTTTAATTGCCGAAAATCAGGAAAAACTGGTAAATGGACTCAGGAAAGTCATCGGACTGACGAAGCTGATCGGAACCGGCGATGAGATCGTCCCACTGGTTCAGGAAGAAATAGATTTGCTTATGAAAATAGGCACAGACAAACAGCTTGTAGAGATATCTTCCGGCATTATCGAGAATGACAGAGTGCAGATTCTGGCAGGTCCTCTGATGGGAATGGAAGGAAATATCCGCAGGATAGACCGACATAAAAGAACAGCATATCTGGAAATAGAAATGTTCGGAAGAACAGTAGAAATGAAGGTGGGATTGGAAATTATAAGAAAAGAATAATAAAAAATGATGGCATATTTACAGGAAAACGATTCTGTAAATATGCCTTTTTGAATAAAAAAGAAGGAGAGGTTAGGAAAACGTATGTACAGGAAAAAATCAAGAGGATGGTATAAACACAAAGATTTCATATTAATTGATCTTGTGTGTTTATTTATGGCTTTAATACTGGCGTATCTGATTCGAAACGGTTCTGTCAGGAACCTGTTTACACTGGGAATTTATCGCAATGTGATGATATTTGTCATATTGGTGGATCTGTTCCTGATCATTTTGTTTGAATCTTATAAAGGAGTTCTGAGAAGAGGACGTTATCAGGAGCTGCGCTCTGTTATCCGGCAGATGATCCTGATCGAACTGGCAAGTGGTCTGTACCTGTTTACTGTCAGTGGCGGACATACCTTTTCAAGAATAATCCTTTATCTTATGGGAATTTTCTATGTGCTTTTATCCTATTGTACAAGAATAATATGGAAAAAACGTCTGCTGCATAAAATGGCAGAAGGTGGAGAGCATTCTCTCTACATTGTAACCAATTATGACCTTGCATCAAAAGTAATCCAAAATGTAAAAGAACACAATTATAACCGCTACAACATCAATGGTCTGATACTCATTGATAAAGATATGACAGGGAAAGAAATTGCAGGAGTCCCGGTAGTAGCAGACTTAAATAACGCACCATCCTTTATCTGTCAGCAGTGGGTAGATGAGGTCTTTGTAAATGTGGATGAAACATATCCATATCCTCAGGAGCTGATAGAAGAGTTGCTGGAAATGGGAATGCCGGTCCATGTAAACCTGGCAAAAGTCAGAAGTACTCCCGGACAGAAACAATTTGTGGAGGCAATTGGCGGATATACAGTTCTGACAACCACCATGAACTATGCCACAGACAGACAGGCACTTGCCAAAAGAGTATTGGATATTCTGGGGGGACTGGTGGGCTGCTTCCTGACAGGAGTTATTTTTATTTTTATAGCACCGGCTATCTACATCAGTTCTCCGGGTCCGATTTTCTTCTCACAGACAAGGATTGGAAAAAACGGAAAGCCATTTAAGATGTACAAATTCCGGAGTATGTATATGGATGCAGAAGAACGGAAAGCAGAATTGATGGCTCAGAACAAAATGAGTGATGGACGTATGTTCAAACTCGATTTCGATCCCCGAGTAATCGGAAATAAGATTTTGCCGGACGGAACCAGAAAAACCGGAATCGGCGAATTTATCAGGAAAACATCTCTTGATGAATTTCCACAATTCTGGAATGTACTAAATGGGAGCATGAGTCTTGTGGGTACCAGACCGATATTACAGGATGAATTACTGAAATATGAACTGCATCACAGAGCCAGAATTGCCATCAAACCGGGAATTACCGGTATGTGGCAGGTAAGCGGCAGAAGTGATATTACAGACTTCGAAGAAGTTGTAAGACTGGATACAGAATATATCAGTAATTGGAATTTTGGGCTGGATATTAAGATACTGTTTAAGACGGTGATGACGGTGTTGAAGAGGGAAGGATCGGTGTGAGAAACTTCGGAAGTTTTGAAAATATTTAATTATTAAAAAATAACATGTCCGCACATTGTATGCAAAAGAGCGTATAGTGTGCGGACTTTGTTGTAGTAAATATCTGTCTTACTGCGAGCCTGTTTTATTGCAGAGCAAGGTAGTGACATGATACCTTCATTTTTCCGAAGAATTAGAGGTGGAGGTTGAAAGTGTTGAAAAGCCCAAAATCTATTTTTCTGGAAAAGTTTATTGCAGAGAAAAGACGGACATGATAACTGCATTTTTCTGGAGAATTAGAGGTAGTGAGGGGCAGATGATTGTTCATGTTGCAATAAAAGGAAGATATAAACTTGTACAGTTTTAACAAAGTAAGTTGGTGTACAGGTTATGACAATAAGGGTCAACACTTTGAAAAATGGAGAAGTGCGACAGCGAGTTATGACAATAAGACATAACACTTTGTTGGTGAGTGGTTATGAAGGTGTCTACCATAAAGTTTCAGTTGAAGCGAAATGAGTGCGTAGACCATGACAGGTCTACGCAAAAGATTTAGTGGTGGTTTTAATAAGCCACAAATAATTAAAAGCAACATCCAAAAGGATGTGTACATAGATTAGGAAATGAACAAAAACGGAGGAATACAAATGAGTACAGTAAATTTGGAAAATAAGACGATTTTAGTCACTGGTGCAGCCGGTTTCATTGGCTCAAATCTGGTGAAAAGAATATATGAGGAAGTTCCTTCTGCTACAGTGATTGGTATTGATAACATGAATGCCTACTACGATGTAGCTCTGAAGGAGTTCCGTCTCAATGAGCTGGCCAAGTATCCCACATTTACTTTTGTAAAAGGCAGCATCGCTGATAAGGCATTAATTACAGATCTGTTTGAAAAATATAAACCGGCTGTAGTGGTGAACCTTGCGGCACAGGCTGGTGTGCGCTATTCAATCACCAACCCGGATGCCTATGTGGAATCTAACTTGGTCGGCTTTTTTAATATTCTCGAAGCTTGCCGTCATTCTTATGATGACGGCCAGACAGGAGTGGAGCATCTGGTATATGCTTCTTCTTCCTCTGTCTATGGTTCCAACAAGAAGGTTCCGTACAGCACCGACGACAAGGTAGATAACCCGGTGTCTTTGTATGCAGCCACTAAGAAATCTAACGAGTTGATGGCACACGCCTACTCCAAGCTCTACAACATTCCGTCCACTGGACTGAGATTCTTTACGGTCTATGGTCCGGCAGGCCGTCCTGATATGGCTTACTTCGGATTCACCAACAAGCTGGTGAAGGGCGAAACCATCAAGATTTTCAACTATGGTAACTGCAAGCGTGACTTTACTTATGTGGACGATATTGTCGAGGGCGTTGTTCGTGTGATGAAGAAAGCACCGGATAAGAAGAATGGTGAGGATGGTCTGCCGATTCCACCATATGCAGTTTACAACATTGGCAATCAGAATCCAGAAAACTTGTTGGATTTTGTGCAGATTTTGAGTGAGGAGCTAGTGAGAGCGAAAGTTCTGCCGGAGGATTATGACTTCGAAGCCCATAAAGAACTTGTTCCGATGCAGCCGGGAGATGTGCCTGTGACATATGCAGATACCAGTGCGCTTGAGAGAGACTTTGGATATAAGCCGAGTACAAGCCTGCGGACTGGATTAAGACGTTTTGCAGAGTGGTATGCGGAGTTTTATAGCTGAGGAGAAGAATAATGAATATTGTTTCAAAAGTTATTAATAGACTAGAATTTGAAAAATGCAAAATTGAGCAGTATAAAGTTGGAAAAAAATTTGATGCAACATTAGAAGAGGCATACAAAAGACTAGAACTGTTTTCTCACAATCCTAAAACATCTTGTTATCAAAGAAATAAGACAATAATTCCTCAGGGGGGGGTATGATGTATCGGTTATTGTACCAGTTTATAATACGGCATCATATTTAAAACGTTGTATAGATTCCATTGTTGATCAAAATAGTGGCTATCGGGTTCAGTGTATCATTATTAATGACGGATCATCAGATGATTCTGGAAAAATACTTTTAGATTATAAATATTGCGATGGAGTAACAGTGGTTAACCAGGATAATAAGGGATTTAGTGGGGCAAGAAATACTGGTTTAGATTTGATAGAGGGTCGCTATGTTATGTTTGTTGATTCCGATGATAAATTGGCAACGATGGCAATCAGAAATCTCTTGGACGTAGCATTTCAATATAATGCAGATGTTGTAGCTGGAAATTATAAGACAGTAAATGAAAAGGGAAGATTATGCAGAGAGTATAAAAAATATTCGTTCCAAAAAATAAATCCAGAGGGCAATTTGTATGGTCAACCATGGGGAAAGGTGTATAAAGCTGAATTATTTACAAATTTGCGTTTTCCGGAGGGATATTGGTACGAAGATAGTATTTTTGCACAGATTGTTTGGCCGTTAACTAAGCATGTATATACAATTCCTGAAATTGTATATGAATACACTGTAAATCCTAAAGGTATAACAGCAAAAAGTTTAAAGCAATCGAAAGCAGTTGATAGTTTGTATATAACAGAACAACTGTTAAAAGATAGACAGTGCTTTGGATTAACGCCAACAGCGGAGAATTTTGCATATTTTTTAAGAATGGTAAAAGTTACATACAAGAGAACTCAAAGATGTAATGGGGTGATAACAAAGTGCATATTTATTGTTCAATGTAATCTATATAAACATTATGAAGGAATACAAATAAAGGAAAATGAACATTTACAAATAGCATTAAAGAACCAAGATTTTACAAAATATTTAAAAGCAGTTGTGTAATGTGCCACGAAGAAAACGAGCTTAAGAAGCAGCAGAAAACAGCAATCATCACGCTGGATAGCAATGATTTGATTACGAGCTATGAAGAAAAGCCAAAGGAACCGAAGGGTAATCTGGCAGTACCGTCGTTCTATTGTTACCGTGCTTGTGATGTGAAGCGCATTCAGGAAGCTCTTGATAATGGCTGTGGTTATGATGCACCGGGAAGCTTTGCAGCATGGTTAAGCAAACAGACTCCAATGCATGCTTACGTTATGCCAGGCAAGCGGTATGATATTGGCGATATTAACAGCTATGAATATGTAAAGAGTGTGTTTTCCAAATAATAGAGTATTAGGGAATATAAGGGATATTTGTTTGAAAAGGATGAGGAGTGGTCATTATGAGAAATTTTGAAGATTTGAAAATTGCTGTTGCTGGAACAGGTTATGTTGGTTTATCAATTGCTACGCTTTTAAGTCAGCATCACAAAGTTATGGCGGTGGATATTATTCCTGAGAAAGTTGAAATGATTAATAATAAAAAATCGCCAATTCAGGATGAATACATTGAAAAGTATCTGGCTGAGAAAGAACTGGATTTGACTGCAACATTAGATGCTAAGGAAGCTTATAGTGATGCTGATTTTGTTGTAATCGCTGCGCCTACCAATTACGATAGCAAGAAGAATTTTTTTGACACAAGTGCAGTTGAGGCTGTTATCAAGCTGGTTATCGAATATAACCCAGAAGCTATTATGGTTATCAAGTCTACGATTCCTGTTGGCTATACAGTTTCAGTACGAGAAAAATTCCACTGTGACAACATCATTTTTAGCCCAGAGTTTTTGCGTGAATCTAAGGCTCTTTATGATAACTTGTATCCGAGCCGCATTATTGTTGGAACAGATCTGGAGAATGCAAGACTTGTAAAGGCTGCTCATACCTTTGCACAGCTTTTACAGGAAGGCGCAATTAAAGAGGATATTGATACGCTGTTTATGGGATTCACAGAGGCAGAGGCAGTTAAACTGTTTGCCAACACATATCTGGCATTGAGAGTTTCTTATTTTAATGAGTTGGATACATATGCTGAGATGAAGGGACTGAACACACAGCAGATTATCAATGGTGTTTGTCTTGATCCTCGTATTGGCAGCCATTATAACAATCCAAGTTTTGGCTATGGCGGATATTGTTTGCCGAAGGACACAAAGCAGCTGTTGGCAAACTATCAAGATGTGCCGGAGAATTTGATTGAGGCAATTGTTGAGAGCAATCGTACAAGAAAAGATTTCATCGCAGATCGTGTGCTGGAGCTTGCTGGTGCTTATCAGGCAAATGATAGTTGGGATGAGAGCAAGGAAAAGGATGTTGTGGTCGGAGTTTATCGCTTGACCATGAAGAGTAATTCTGATAACTTCAGACAGAGTTCGATCCAAGGTGTTATGAAGCGCATTAAGGCAAAAGGTGCAACAGTTATCGTTTATGAGCCAACGCTGAAGGATGGAGAAAAGTTTTTTGGCAGCGTTGTGGTCAATGATTTGGATGAGTTCAAGAAGCGGAGTCAGGCAATTATCGCAAATAGATATGATAAGTGTCTTGATGATGTGGAAGAGAAAGTTTATACGAGAGATATTTTTCGGAGAGATTGAGGTTGAAAGGTGAAAGCACTAAGTATTTATCGAAAAAAGGAGGGACTTATAAATGGGTAATGGATATAAAAGGAAAGTAAAAAAGTCCCTTATTCCAACATGTAATATTATGGGGGTAAATATTGCAGCTATTAATATGGAATGGTTGGTTGAATATCTGGAAAAGAATATTGCGGATATAAAAGGTGATTATATTTGTGTTTCCAATGTACATACGACCGTTACAAGTTATGAAGATGTTTCATATTGCGAAGTTCAGAATGGTGGATTGATGGCAATTCCAGATGGTGGACCGCTTTCTACTGTTGGTCGTAAACGTGGGTATAAAAATATGGCAAGAACTACAGGACCAAGTTTGATGGGAGAAATTTTTAGTATTTCAGCGAAGAATAGATACCGCCATTATTTTTATGGAAGCAAAGAAGAAACTCTTAAGTTGCTTGAGAAAAAGTTGAAAAAAAAATATCCAGGAATTCAAATTGTTGGAATGTATAGTCCACCGTTTCGGCTATTAACAGAGGAAGAAGATAAAGCTGCTATTGATCGGATTAATGAGGCAAAACCAGATTTTGTTTGGATTGGTTTGGGAGCACCTAAACAGGAAAAATGGATGGCAGCACATCAGGGAAAAATTGATGGACTAATGCTTGGTGTAGGTGCAGGTTTTGACTATTTTGCAGAAAACATTAAACGAGCACCGATGTGGATGCAAAAGAGTAATCTTGAATGGGTATATAGATTAATGCAAGATCCAAAGAGATTATTTAAGCGATATTGGAGTACAAATACGAAGTTTATTTGGAATGCAATGATTAGGAGAAAATAGATATGAAAAGAATATGTATGGTTGTTCCAAATAGAATGGTAAAAGGTGGAATAGCTGCTGTTGTAAATGGATATAGAGGGTCACAGCTTGAAAAAGACTATGAAATAACTTATGTAGAGTCTTATAAGGATGGAAACAAATTTGATAAATTATTAAAGGGAATTTGTGGATATTTTCATTTCGCATGTGTTTTGCTGTTTCATAAACCAGATTTGGTTCACATTCATTCCTCTTTTGGTCCATCTTTTTATAGAAAGATGCCGTTTATCTATATGGCATTCTTACGAAATGTTCCAATTATTAATCATATCCATGGAGCTGATTTTGATGAATTTTTTGTCAGTGCTTCAGAAAAGAAAAAGAAAAAGATTAAAAAAGTATATAATAAATGTGATGTTCTGATTGCGCTTTCTGATGAATGGAAAGAACAATTAAGACAGATTGTTCCAAAAGAAAAAATAGTAATTATTGAAAATTATAGTGTCCTTCATGAAGATGCTTTAGAAGAACGAATGAAGAGGGCATGTAATAATACAGTATTGTTTCTTGGTGAACTGGGGAAAAGAAAAGGATGTTATGACATTCCAGATGTTATAAAACAAGTAAAAAAGAATGTTCCGAATGTAAAGTTTGTATTAGCTGGAGCAGGAAGTGAGATGGATGAAAAGGCAATCAAACAGCTGATTAAAGAGAAAGATGTAACTGAGAATTCAACATTCCCAGGTTGGATACGTGGAGACATTAAAGATAAAAGGCTTAGAGAAGCAGATGTGTTTTTTCTACCATCTTACAATGAGGGAATGCCGATGTCTGTACTAGATGCAATGGGATACGGCTTGCCAGTGGTGAGTACTAATGTTGGTGGAATCCCCAAGATTGTTCATGATGGAGAAAATGGCTACTGTTGTGAACCAGGTGATATAATACAATTTAGCAATAAAATTAGTCAACTGTTAACTAACAACAATGATAGAAATGTTGCAGCTAAAGAAAGCATGCATATTATAGAGTCAGGATACTCATTTGAGATCCATAGGAAACGTTTGGAAGAATTATATAATAGGATAGAACATAAATAACGATGCAATTAGAAAAATAGAACAATTAAGCGTTTTGTATAAAAGGAGTAATATGGAAACAAAAAGAGTATATTTTATTATGCCTAATTTAACTGGTGGTGGAGCAGAACGTGTTGCAAGTATTTTGGTCAATCAATTTGCAGAGTCGGGAGTAGAAACCACATTAGTTCTGGTTAAAAATGATATAATTGAATATAGAATAGATAGTCGAGTTAAAATCGACAAATCAATCATGCATGAAAGTGGTACAAGAAATCCAATTCAACAAATCTTGGATATACGGAGCTATATGAAAAAAAGACCATGTGGCACGTTTATATCGTTTCTAACGTATCAGAATTTCTATGCTGCACTTGCAAATATTGGACAAAATCATAAATTGATTTTATCTTTGAGAAATGCACCAGATAAGATTCAAGGCGGAGGAATAATTCCAAAGTTATCTGCAATGATTTCATTTGCTTTGGCAGATTGTGTGACGTTTCAAACACAAGACGCGAGAAATTACTATCCGACTTTTATACAAAAAAAAGGATGCGTTATATTAAATCCTTTGCAAAGTAATTTGCCAGAATATGACGTAACAAAAACAAAAAATGCATTTATTTCTTTTTGTAGATTAGAGCCGCAAAAAAATTTATCAATGGCGATAAAGGCATTTGCTAAATTTTATAAGAATCATCCAGAATATGAGTATCATATATTTGGAAATGGAGAACTAAAAGAAGAACTTGAGCAGCAAATTCAAGATAGTGATCTGAATGGGGTAGTTAAAATTTTTCCTTTTAAAAAAAATATTCTTCAGGAAGCAAAAAATTATAGAATGTTTATATTATCATCAGATTACGAGGGATTGTCAAATTCTATGATAGAAGCTGTTTCAATGGGAATGCCGTCTATTTGTACAGATTGTCCGATAGGGGGCGCAAAAATGGTAATTCATAATGGGATTAATGGCTTTTTAGTTCCAGTTGGTGATTGTGATGGCATGGCAAAGGCCATGGATAATGCTTCTGACATAGCATATTGTTCTAAAGTTTCAGAAAATGCAAAAAAAACAGCAGAAAGGTTTTCTGAAAAGAGAATAGTAAACGAATGGTTAAGAATAATATAGGAGTTGAAATAGCATTACAATGAAGATAAAAAAAAGTACATTAATTCAAATTGCGATATTAATATTATTTGTGGGAATTATAGAACCAACATCTTTTATCGGAACATGGATTCATTCGTTGTGTGGTGCATTACGAACTATGGCTTTTTTAGTATCTGTATTGTTATATTTGAAAGATAGAATATACAGAGAATTAACTGAAAACCTTTTAATATTCTTTATAATTCTCCTTGGAATATCTTCTGTGCTATATTCGAAGAAGCTTACAGCTGATTATATGTATTTTGCAAAAAATGCTTTTTCTGTAATTGTATTGGGCAAGTATATGATGAAACGGCAACCAAGAAATTTTTGTATGATGATTGGTGGGATACTTTCATTATGGCTTTTAATTGATGCGTTCACATGGAATATACCGGGATTAGGAGGAAAACCCGGAGATATTGCCTTTAGCTGTTTTTTGGGAACAAAAACTACAATTACATATTATCTGCTTCCGGCATTGGCATTTGACTATGCATTTTTGATGAGTTTTCCAAGAAATAAAAGACTTTTTGCAGATACGTTATTAATGATGGCAATTGGAGGGACTATTGCTTATTTGATTCAGATGCCAATATCAACAACAATTGTTTGCTTGATTTTGCAACTGTTGTGCATGATATTAGTAAATAAGAAAACATTTATTGTAAAATCCATTATTAAATATGGCTTTTTAATAACATCGTTGTTAAATATACTTCTTATTGCTGGAGGAACACTTGGCTTTTTGGATTATATTATGGTAAATGTTTTGGGAGAATCAAGTGATCTAGACGGAAGACGACAGATATGGACAATGGTTCTTGCTACATTCAGCAGACGTCCATTGATGGGTTATGGAATGGGATCAGATATTATTTTTAATGTTTGGCAAAGTAATAATGCAAGTACTCATAATTATTTTCTTTCAATATTGATATATGGTGGAATAGTTGCGATAATTGTTTATTTATTGTTGATTCTTCTTTTTTATAAAAAGAATAAACCCTATTCAGATAGACGTATAAGTCAGTTTTTGATGCTCACATTAGTTATTATGAATTTGGAAGGTATCGCTGAAAACTATGGTTTTAATGAAATGACAGTTTGCTTCTGGGTATTGATAGCAAATATTAGGTGTTTATATGAATGGAAAAGTATGATGAGTGGAGGAAATAATGAAACTATTGGTAGTCATGTACGGTATTAATGGTGGTGGAGCTGAGAAAAGCCTTGTTTCATTTTTAACAACGTTGGAGATGAAATATGGGAATGATATAGATGTTGATCTATTATTATTTAGACCTGAAGGGTTGTTTCTTAATCAAATTCCAAAGAATTGTAATCGTCTAACAAAGCCTAAAGAGGTGTTTATGATGTCGTATTCACCTTCTGAGAAAATGTTTTGGTCTAATATAAGCTTAAAGGGAATTGCGGGAAAGATTGCGCATTATATACGTCGTATAAAGAAGAGTGATGGTCAATTGAGTGATATTCAAGCTATGTGGAATCATTGGAAGCCTTATATTCCATCAGTGAAAAAGCATTACGATGTGGCAATATCGTATATGCACGGTGTAACTAATTATTTTGTAATTGACAAATGCGATGCAGATAAGAAGTATCTTTACATTCATCATGATTATGAAAAAATGAATGAGAATGTACAGTATGACTATTCTTATTTCAAGAAAGCAGATGCTATAATAACTGTTTCATCTCGATGTGTTCAAAGTGTGGTTAATGTACATCCAAAACTAAAAGGTAAAGTTGTTTGTATTGAAAATATACATTCAGAGGCTTTGATAAAAAAAATGGCTATGAGTGGTATCGCACATGAATTTGATAATAAAGAAAATTATATAAAGATTGTTTCAATTGGACGAATCACTAATGTAAAGAGGTTTGATCGAGCAGTTGAAGCTGCAAAAATTTTAAAGGATAGCGGAATTAAATTTATCTGGCTTTTACTTGGCTGTGGTGATCTTGAAAATAAAATTAAAGAGCTAATTAAGAAATTAGGTCTTGAAAGAGAGTTTGTTTTAGTTGGAGTTAAGGCCAATCCTTATCCGTATATAAATAATGCAGATATTTTTGTCCAAACTTCAGATAATGAAGGAAAGTCAATGGTAATTGATGAAGCCAAAATACTAAAAAAACCGATTGTTGTAACAAACTATAAGACAGTTCGCGATGTGATTAAAAATGGTGAAAACGGTATAGTAGCTGATTTTACGCCAGAGTCTGTTGCAGAAAAGATTATGATGATAATTAATGATAAAAGCTTGAAAGACAAAATAATTAGTAATCTTGAATGCGAAATTATTGGAAATGAAAATGAAATAGAAAAATATATTAGTCTTTGGAGAAAATGATGAAAACTTTTTTGATAACGGTTGACACTGAAGGAGATAATCTTTGGCAATGGAAGCCAGGAGAAAAAATCACAACAGAAAACTCATTATTCATTCCGAGATTTCAAGAGTTGTGTGAAAAGTATGGATTGATTCCTACGTATTTAACAAATTATGAAATGGCATGTGATGATAGATGGGTTGAATATGCAAGAAAAAAAGAAAAAGATGGAAAGTGTGAGATTGGTATGCACATTCATGCATGGAATTCTCCTCCAGATTATAAATTGAACATGTTATATCCGGGGAATCCATATATAACGGAATATCCAGACGAAATAATAGATCAGAAAGTTAAGTCCCTCAAGGATTTTCTTGAGAATCGTTTTGAAACACAGATACTTTCTAATAGATCAGGAAGGTGGGCAACGGATGATCGTTACTTTAAGGTTTTGACTAAATATGGAATACAGATTGATTGTTCGGTAGCACCACAAATGGATTTATCCAAAATTCCGGGAAGATCAAAAAACTGTGGAAATAATTATATTCAATATTCTTGCAAACCTTATCGAATTAATGAGCAGTTAATAGAAATTCCAATGACTTCCAGGATAGTTCATAAGACATCAGTAGGATCTCTGAAGCATCGAGTCAAAGTATTTGTTTTCGGTGAAGGTCAATGGCTTAGACCGATTTATAAATCGATGCAAGAACTTATTACATTGACAGAACAAGTGGAAAGAGAACAAAGTGATTACTTGGAATTTATGATTCATTCATCAGAATTTATGCTTGGTGGAAGTCCATACTATAAAAACGCTGAAGAAATTGAGATGCTTTTTGAGGTAATGGACAAGTATTTTGCGTATATAACAAAAAAAGGATATATAGGATCAAGTTTGGCAGAGTATGGGAGAAAAATAAATGAGTGTATTTGACAAAATCAAGCATTATAAGGCATTAAAAAATGGATTAAAAGAGGGAAACAATGTAACTATAATGGGGGGGTAAATTTTGGATCGGAACCGTATTTGATTGAACTTGCAGACAATGTCAGGCTGTCGTTTAATGTCACTTTTGTAACACACGATGGCGGAACATGGGCGTTTCGCGATAATAAGCGTTACGCAGATGTAATCAGATATGGAAAAATATATGTTGGAGAGCATACGTTTATTGGTACGGGTGTAATCATTATGCCTGGAGTTACAATAGGAAAAAGGTGCGTTATTGGAGCTGGAGCTGTTATTACTAGAGATATACCAGCTAATAGCGTTGCAGTTGGCGTACCTGCAAAAGTCATTTCGACAACAGAACAGTATGCAGAGAAGTGTTTGAAAGAACAGAGAACATATAACAAAGAAGAGTATTTGCGTGACAAAAGAAAATATTTACTTGAATGGTTGAAATGAATGTGGTGAGAAAATGAAAAATAAAATAGGATTAATAACTTTTCATAGAAGTACAAATTTTGGCTCATGCTTACAGGCGTTTGCATTATATAAAAAAATTGAAATGATGGGATATCAATGTGAAATTATAGATTATAGATGCCCTGCGATTGAAGCAAGAGAGAATTTGACAGTACCTCAAATTTCTTTATTTAAACCGAAATCTGTTTATCATAGGTTATTTTTATGGCCTACGTTAAAAAGAAAAGCCAATAATTTGGAAATTTATTTAGCAAATCATGCTAAGATTAGTGAGGAATATACACCTGATACAATAACTTTTGCAAATGAAAATTATGGAAAATTTTTAGTGGGCAGTGATATTGTTTGGGGAAGAGATATAACAAATAATGACTATGTATATTTCTTAGACTTTGTATCAAATGATCACAAAAAATATGCATTTTCAGCATCTGCTGGAGATTATTCGATTCGAGGTGATGAAGAAAAAGTCGGAGAACTGCTAAAGTCTTTTTCGAGAATAGCAGTACGAGAGAAAGAGACGATTCAATGGGTAAAAAATCTTTCAAGCAAAGAGGCGGAGTGGGTGTGCGATCCGACTATGTTGCTTACCGCAGAAGAGTGGAAGGAACTTATTCCACCTACTAAAATTTTAGATAATTATGTTTTAGTGTATTTTGATTCTCCAGATCATAAATGTTTGAAAGATGCGATAAAATATGGAAAAGAACATAATAAAAAAGTTTTTTATATTGATTATTATAGAAAACAAATGTCGGGAGTGATTCAAAAAAAGCCAACAACTTTGAATGATTTTCTCGGATTAATAAAAAGTGCAGATCGCATTTTTACAGCGTCCTATCATGGAATTTTGTTTTCAATCTATTTTGAAAAGCAATTTGTTTTTTACACTAGAGCGCATAAATCTAGAGTTTTGTCACTTGCTGAAAAACTAGATTTTTTAGAGCAATGTGGAGATAGTAATAATACAGTTTATGATTTAGATTATAAAAGAATTACAGATAAAGTTGCTGATTTTCGAAATCAGTCTATAAAAAGTCTTATGGAGATATTAAATGATGAAGCATGATACTGCAATGGGTGTATGTGATGCTGATAAATGTTCAGCATGCGGTGTATGCATAAATATATGTCCGAAAGGTTGTATTTCATATTTAAAAAAAGAAACAGGAACAAAAGTAGCTGTAATAAATAAAAATAGCTGTGTTAATTGCCATCTGTGTAAAAAAGTTTGCCCTCAATTGGATACAGTAGAAGGATTAGAATCTTTTGTTTGTTATGCAGCTTGGTCATTTGATGATACAATACGTACTAATAGTGCATCAGGTGGAATTGCGACTGAGTTATATCGTTTTTTTTCTGATAAAGGATATAAGTTAGCAGGGGTATCAATGACACCAATGCATACAGCTGAGTTTTCACTTTCAGACAGCTTTGAGTCAATGCCGGCATATAGAAATTCAAAATATGTTTATAGCGATGCTGGGAATATTTATTATGAAGTCGGAAAAAATCTCGTAAACCAAAGAGGGGTTCTTTTTATTGGATTACCGTGTCAAGTTGCAGCACTTAAAAAGTACTTATTTGTTAAGAAAATATCGTTGGAGTTACTTTTTACAGTAGACATTGTCTGTCATGGTACAACACCAGAACAATTTTTGGGGGAACATATTGAACATATTGAAAAAAAGAAAAAGAAGAAGGCAATTCATGTTGAATTTAGGGATCCGGAGGAAAAAACTTCAAGTTTCACATTTTCGTTAAAGGATGCAGAACACACATTTTATAAAAGAAGAGTTAAAGCAAATGACGTATATCAGATTGGATATCATGCGGGAATAACATACAGGGACAATTGCTATTCGTGTCAATTTGCGACAAGAAAACGACAAGGTGATATTACACTGGCAGACTTTTCGTATGTTGGATCTTATGAATTCTGTAGCTATTCTAATGAAAATGTATCGTGTGTGTTGATAAATAGTAAAAAAGGAGAAAGCCTTTTTTCAGAGTTGTGTTCTACTGATCGTATTTTCTATGAAAAGCGACCAATAGAAGAAGAGGTAACAACAGAAAAGCAGCTAAATTATCCTACGCGTGTTCCAAGGGAAAGAGAAAAGTTTCTTAAAGAGATAAAGAGCAATAACGGCTTTGAAAAAGCAATGAAATACGCCGCAAGAAAGATAATGATAGTTAATACGGTTAAAAATATAACTCATATTGAAAAAATTAAGCAAATAATGTCCGAAAAATTACCGCCAAATGTAAAAAATGGCATAAAAAAAGTGTTAAAAAGGTGAAAAAATGGAAATCAACAAAAAAAGTACAAGTAAAGCATTGTTTAAAAATACGGGTATTATAGCAATTGGACAAATCAGTACAAAGATAGTTAACTTTTTCTTATTACCTTTGTATACGGCACTTTTGACAACGGAAGAATACGGATTGGTAGATCTTTTGATCACTTATGCGGGATTAATAGCTGTTATAGTGGGACTTCAAGTCTTTCAAGCGGTATTTAGATTTCTCGTTACAATCAGGGAAAATAAAAAAGAATGTGCAACAGCTATATCAAGTATTGTTTTATTCACATCGTTGATATTGATCGTATATACGGTTATATTTGTGCTAATCAGTAAATTTATAACAATAAAATATTCTTGGTTTTTATTGGTTTATGTAGTTAGCAATATTCTTTTGCAAACTTTTTCAAGTATAGTAAGAGGACTGGGAGATAATACTCAATATGCATTTGCGAATTTTTTTTCGTCTGCAATTATTGTTGTGTTGAATGTTTTCTTTATTGCGATACTTCGTCTTAATATTGGTTGGATGCTCCTTTCTTATTGTATTGGTCCTGTTTTGGGAGCAGTATATTTGATTTTAAAATGTAAATTATGGCAGTATATTTCATTTTCATTGTATGATTGGAAATTTGTGAAAAAGGTGTTATGTTATGCGATTCCGTTGATTCCAAATGAATTGTCATGGTCAGTGATTCATTCATCGGATCGTTGGGTAATATCGATGGTTTTATCTTACTCAGCAAATGGCTTAATTGCAGTTGCATCTAAATTTTCAACAATTTATACTACATTTTTTTCGGTATTTAATACCTCTTGGACGGAACAGGTTATTCTACATTATAAGGATAAAGGTGGTGCAGAATATATAAATGAAATGTTCGAAAAAATGATTTGTTTTTTTGGATGTATTGCAATAGGTATAATCTCTTGCATGCCATTTGTTTTTAACTTATTTGTAAATCAACAGTTTTCTGATTCATATGGATTAATTCCAGTGTATATGATAGCTGTATTCTTCAATGCAGTTATTGGTTTGTTAAGTGCTATTTATTTAGTTAATAATGAAACTGCACAAGTGGCCATATCGACTATGGTTGCTGCAGCTATTAATTTAATTGTTGATATACTTTTAATTAAGGTTGTTGGAATTTATGCGGCACCGATTTCATCAATTTGTGGATATATGGTTATCAGTTTCTGGAGATTAATAGATATCAATAAACGGCATTGTAAAATTTATATGTCCGTTAATAAGGTGACTCTTTTGGTTATATGCTTACTTACTGCGATGGTTGGATATTACTCTAAGACTTTTTTTATTGAGTGCATTACTTTTGGTGTTGTCGTAATTATATCTTTGAAACTTAACTGGAATTTTTTGCTTGAGTTGTTCAAAACTCTTTTAAATACAAGAAAATAGAGGGGCAAAATGATAGATACCAAAGAAAAAATGAAACATTGTCTAAAAATTGAAAAAGATATTTATTATCCGGGGGGGGGCATTTGCCTTCCGTTTGGAATAAGAGAAAAAGACATTTTATATAGATATGTTTTTTATTTACGTCATGTTGAACTGTATCATAATACGGGGAAAAAATTACGAAAACTATTTTGGGGAATTTTTTTGAAACGAATTGAAATGAAATATGCTCTCCATATAGGGATCAATGTTTGTGATGAGGGATTAAGTATAGCACATGTGGGACCCATCGTTATTAACAGTGATTGTAGGATTGGAAAAAATCTTAGAATTCATGTTGGAGTTAATATTGGAGCTAATGGTGGAAATCCACCTAAGTTAGGCAATGATATTTATATCGGACCTGGTGCTAAAATATTTGGAGATATTTATATAGCTGATGGATGTAAAATTGGAGCCAATGCGGTAGTAAATAAAACTTGTATTGAAAAGGATAAACATCTGGTAGGGGTTCCAGCACATATCGTTTGAAATATAAGATAGATTGAATAAAATCATGCTGAGATATACATGGAAAATATCTATAATGTGGTTGTTTAAAATTTTATTTTAGATGGAGATTTGATAGGGTGCGAGAAATTTTACAAACAATAATTTCAAATATATTAACAGCATTATATCAACCTTTCTGGTATGCAGTGCTGGCATCTGTTCTTTTATGTTTTTTGTATCTTTATGCATATTATCCTGTAAATACAGGTAAGGGATTGAAAGTAGCTATTAAAACATGGATGAAAGAATTCAGAAAGTCTGTTTTCTTTCGAAAGTTATTTGTTCTGTCCTTCTTTACAGTAATGATTCTTTTTCAAACACTTTTTAACCGAAATATGTGGACCAATCCATTGTCGAATATAATGGGAGGTTGGTGGATTTGGGAGACAGTAAATGGAGAGAAGAAATTAACAACGGAATGTTTTGAAAATTTAGTTTTAATGCTTCCGTTTGTATTTCTATTGTTCTGGACATTTGAAGAGAAGTTAGGAAAAATAAGTATGAAGAGGATTGTTGGGAAAGGTCTCAAAATTGCATTTATCTTTTCATTTACTATCGAAATGTTACAGCTATTTTTAAGACTTGGAACATGGCAGATATCAGATTTATGCTATAATACAGTAGGTGGTGGCCTTGGCGGAGCACTATTTTATGGTTATTATCGTTTGAAAAAAGAGAAAAGAGGAGAGTAGTGGAAAAGAAATTTATATTTAAAGATAATGCATTTGATTTAATACGATATTGGGCAGCAATAACAGTTATGCTGGGACATTTTGTTTGGAAAACAGCGCCATATGTAAAAGACAATATGTTATTGAATATTATAAGTAAGGTATCAATGTTCTTTCCGGGTGTTGTCATCTTGTTTTCAATGAGTGGTTTCTTGGTTTCAGCATCCATTGAAAGATCAAAGAATAAAAAAGAGTTTTTTGCAAAACGTGTACTTCGTATGTATCCAGAGTTGTGGGTATGCACTATTGTTAATTTCTTGATTGTATGTTTTTTGGCATATAAACTCTTGGATAAAAGTATTTTTATTTGGCTTCTAACACAGATATTTGGAATTGCATATACACCTTCTTGTTTGAAAGATTTTGCAACTGGTTCTGTGAATGGTGCATTGTGGACAATATTTACAGAATTGCAGTTATATATAATTTTAGGTATTGTATATAATTGGATTAAGAAGTTTGATAAAAAAAAATGGATAGTATTATTGGGATTTCTGGCGGCATGTAATGTATTGGCAGACTTTGTCTCAAGTAGTTCAGATGGTGCAATAGCAAAGATTATAGAAAGATTTTTCCTTACATATGCACTGTGGTTTTTCATTGGAGTGTTTTGTTATGTTAAAAGAGAGCGAATGATCTCATTGTTAAAAAAAATGGTAGTTCCGCTATTATTTTTATACGTGATTTGTAAGTTCCTTCCAATTGATATTCCAGGTTACTATTCGAATATTGCTGTAGGTATTCTTTTGCCTTTAATTGTAATTGGGGGGGGTACAGCTTACCACCGATTCGTATATCTTGCGATTTAACTTATGAGATCTTTCTTTACCATTGGATTGTGCTTAACATTATTATTCATTTTGACTTGATTAATAAATTATCATGGGGAGTATGTCTGCTCGCATTCATAGGGACTACTTTTATATTCGCGTGGTTTTCATGGCGTATTGTGGGAAGAGGGAGGCATAGAAGTACTGGCGAAATACTGGGCAATGCCATTTATGTGAACTCTGCAAAAAAGTTACACTAAATCCGCTACACCGCATAAATACTAGATTTTCATGGATGGTTTTAGTGTAACTTTTATGAAAAGTTCAGAATTTAGCTAGATGTTCGATTTGTAATTGTGCTTTTTCAAAAGTAACAAAAAGCTATTTATGGAGCAAAGCTGCGGTAATTGTCAACAAAAGTTGATTTTTTCATTCAGGTTGACCCAACTTGCTCTGTACCTGACGTAATTATCAATGGCGGTTCGCTGATACAAGCATCCATTGGCAATTACATCAGACTCAGAGTGTGAAATAATCAATCAGAATAAATGCTTACGCATAAGACTTCTGCATTAGAGACCTAGCGACGACAAACGATTTGCTTCTGTTTCTGAACTTAAATATACTGTGAAATACCGGATGCCAGACCCCTGGTACTAAACAGTAAACGCAATTGAATAAAATGTAACTAAACAGTCGAATGCTGTCGAATTAGTGTCTGTATTCGGCAAAATAAAACCGCATGCAAGTTCGCACGGTGGTTGCCCTGATAATCACACACCTTTTTGTGGTGAGCAGCAGGCAACGATCCATTTAAATCGGCTGAGATGTGAAAAACGAAACTTATAGTAAAAGAATATTGTCAGAAAAAGGTATTAAAAAACTATGAATACAACATTACTTATCATGGCGGCCGGAATCGGCAGCCGTTTTGGAACAGGAATCAAACAGTTGGAGCTGGTAGATGCTTCAAATCACATTATTATGGATTACTCAATTCATGATGCAATTGAGGCAGGATTTAACCATGTGGTATTTATCATCCGCAAGGATATTGAGAAGGAGTTCAAAGAGGTGATTGGTGATCGTATTGCCGCTATTTGCTCTGCTCGTAATGTAACTGTAGACTACGCTTTCCAAGATATTAAGGATATTCCGGGAACTCTGCCGGAAGGTCGTACAAAGCCGTGGGGAACTGGTCAGGCAGTGCTTGCAGCGAAGAAAGTTATCAAGACTCCTTTTATTGTGATCAATGCAGATGATTACTATGGTAAGGAAGGATTTAAGACTGTCCATGAGTATCTGATGAATGGCGGCAAGTCCTGTATGGCTGGCTTTGTGCTGAAGAATACGCTGTCTGATAACGGTGGTGTGACCCGCGGTATCTGCAAGATGGACGAGAATGGGAATTTGAGCGAAGTTGTAGAGACCAAGAACATTGCAAAGACTGCAACTGGAGCAGAGGCAGATGGTGTGGCTGTTGATGTAAATTCTTTGGTTTCCATGAATATGTGGGGTTTGACTCCAGAGTTCTTGGATGTTCTGGATCGTGGCTTCCAAGAGTTTTTCGAGAAGGAAGTACCTGAAAATCCGCTGAAAGCAGAGTATCTGATTCCTATCTTCATCGGTGATCTGCTGGAGCAGGGAAAAATGTCCGTGAAAGTCTTGAAGACGAATGACACATGGTATGGTATGACCTATCATGAGGATGTTGCAGCAGTAAAGGATAGCTTCAAGAAGATGCTGGGGGACGGCGTGTACAAAGCCGATTTATTTGCAGATCTGTAATATAAGGCATAAAGAATTAAAGACCGTGTGGTTATCCCACACGGTAGCTGCTCGAAAATGCACACCGCTACGAGGTGAGCAGCAGGCGACGTTTAATGAACGGCAAAGAGGCAAAATACCATATACTTCAATAAGTGGAATGCAAGGAGGCGAGAATATGAAGCCAGAATCTATTTCAGAAAAAATGATGTTTAATACCGTTCGATTAGAAACGGAATCAGGAATGGGAACAGGTTTCTTTTATAACTTTCAGGTTGGTGACGCTACTTATCCTACAATTATCACAAACAAGCATGTTGTTAACGATAGACAAGATGAAAAAGTTAGGTTTCTTTTGCATTTAAAAGAAGAAAACGGTGAATCGAATAGCAGTGTTGGAATTCAAATGAATGCACATTGGTTTTTCCATTCAACAAAAGATTTATGCTTTACATTTGTGAATCCAGTATTTGAGAGCGTTAAAAATAGATACGGAAAGGATGTGTTTTACGTCGCAAATGATGCTAGTATAATTGCAACAAAAGAAAAACTTAAGGACTTGTCTGCATTAGAAGAGCTTGTTATGGTTGGATACCCGATTGGGTTGTCCGATACAAGAAATAATTATCCGATTTTTAGAAAAGGGTACACATCGGCTCATCCAGCAGTTGATTTTAATGATGATGGAATTGGCCTCGTAGATATGGCATGTTTTCCGGGATCATCTGGTTCCCCTATTTATATTTTAAATGAAGGCGGCTATAGGGATAAGCACGGAAATGCTTATTTTGGACCTTCCAGGGTTATTCTGTTGGGAATATTGTTTGCAGGTCCTCAATATGATGCGCGTGGAGATATTGTGGTTAAGACAATACCGACATCAAAGCAAGTTGTTGAATTGAATACAAGCATAACAACCAATTTGGGATATTATATCAAGGCAGAAGAGCTAGATGAATTTCAAAAATTCATAGAACAAGGCGTTAAAAGCGGGAACATAAAATAATATGATTGCTTGCGATAATGCACCAATGTATGGAAGCAATAAACAATGGCATTAAGGACAGTTGATTGAATGCGAAGTAATATAACATGAGGAGAATACATATGAGTTCAGAAAAAGATGTACTTAAAAATCCTGGCAATAACGAAAAGCCGAGGACACTTGATTTTTCTTTACAGTCAAGTGCAACGAAGCCGTATGATATGAGTCGTATTATGGGACAGCCGGTTGAATCTAAGAATGAAACTACAGCAACGCAGTCGGCATTACAGCAGCCTACATCACAGGAAGGTAAATAAATTTGGAAACTATTTCACAGATTCTTGAAAATATACCGGTGTTATTGCAATATTATTTGCCGGGACTTTGGACTATAACTGTGTTTAAGTATTTCTGCTCAAAAGAGATACAAACAGAGTCACAAACTATTTTGGCGTGTGTTGTAAGCTATGTCCTTTTATCAATTTCGGATTTATTATCTAATATTCCTTTTCTTGGAGTTATAAAAAACTCAGTATTGGGAAGATCAGGGATTTCTATAATACTTGGAACCTTATTGGCACTTCTTGTTTCGAGTATTTTTTGTGCTAAATGGTTTTCAAAAGTAATGGTTACGCTATTTCATAAAACCCCTAATGATAATATTTGGAGAGATGTACTGGATTTAACTCATGGGTCAAATTTGAAATTATATATTCGAGATGCTAATTATTATATAATAGGACATCACCGCAATATTGAAGAAAAAGGCGATGATTCATGGATTGTTTTGACCGAATTTATTAAGCACAGTAAAGATGATAATCGAGTAATCGAAACTCATGATGGAAAAGAAAAAGACATGATTGCCATCAGATTGTCAGATGTGGAGTATGCAGAGATTTTCAATTGATGTGGTTAAGTAACAGGAAAGGAGGAGCTTATGGAACAAGAACTATTCAATCCACAATCTTCTTCCGTAAGTTCCTCCCGAATCATTTATACTCCATCAACCTTTGCCAGAACATCCTTGCTCCATTTGCAGGAGGTCGGCTCTTTACAGGCTGTTCACCCACATGTATCCCAGAGAGAGGATTTGGTGTCGTTTCTTTGCTTTATTGTTCTGTCTGGCGAGGGAGTGCTTTCCTATGAGGGACAGACTTATCAGTTAGATCAGGGAGACTGCGTGTTTATCGACTGCCGAAAAGCGTACAGTCATTCGACATCTGACAATCTCTAGTCGCTTCAGTGGTGCCACTTCTATGCACCGTCTCTTCCAGCTGTGTATGAGAAATACAAGGAGTGGTGACGGCACGAACTCTCGGGGTCAGACATCATGAAATACCGATACAATTTAAAAGAAGCAACAAAAAAAGAATGCGAAACAGGTTCTGTTATCTGGTATGGTGAATGTAGCTATATTAAAGCAGTCAAATGGGATGTATTTATTAATAATTATAGCGTACGTATAGAAAAAGCTTGTGAAAAACAGGATAACATTGATAATTACGAAATATGTAAAGAAGTATGATGAGTGCTTATTGCCAAATGTAATATAGAAGCACTTTACCTGTAAAAAGACGTCGAAATAAATCAATAAGATTTATTCCGGCGTTCTTTTATTGAAAAAATCTATACCCAAGGAGGACTCCCAAATGACAAATCTAAATTCCCTTTTCCTGTCCCAGGCCTACAAGGACTGCTGGGACGATTACAACAGATCTTTAAAACTCCGCAGCTTCCCACGTTGGGACTACGTAATTCTGACTGCTTCCAATGAGCAGCAGGCAGAAGGCTTCCGTAAACAGATTGCGGACAGGCAGAACTTCCTGCCGAGAGGCACGAAGTTTATTGCCATCCCGGACCGTGATGGCAGGCGTGTCGGATCCGGCGGGGCTACGCTGGAGGTTCTGAGATATCTTCATGAACAGGAAGAATCTTTTGACAGCCTTCGTGTGCTGGTGATTCATTCCGGTGGGGACAGTAAGCGTGTTCCCCAGTATTCTGCGTTGGGAAAGCTTTTTTCGCCGGTGCCTCATGAATTACCCAATGGACGTAGTTCCACTTTATTTGATGAATTCATGATATGCATGAGTTCTGTTCCTTCACGGATCCGTGAGGGGATGGTGTTGCTGTCGGGAGATGTACTGCTTTTATTTAATCCTCTTCAGATTGATTACAACAATGTGGGTGCAGCTGCCATATCCTTTAAGGAAAACGTAGAGACCGGCAAGAACCATGGTGTTTATCTGAATGGACCGGACGGAAATGTGAAGTGCTGTCTGCAGAAGAAATCTGTGGAGGTCCTGCGGGAAGCAGGAGCAGTCAATGAATCCGGTTGTGTGGATATTGATACCGGGGCACTGATCTTTAGTACTGACATTATGAAATCTTTATATTCACTGATTGAAACAGACGCGGACTATGACAGAAATGTCAATGAGAGAACGCGTCTTTCTCTTTACGCTGATTTTCTTTATCCTCTGGCTTCGGATTCTACGCTGGAGGATTTTTACAGGGAGAAGCCGGAGGGTGAATTCTGTCCGGAGCTGACGGCTGCCAGAACCCGTGTGTGGGAGGTGCTGCGTCCCTACAGGATGAAGCTTCTGCGTCTGGCACCTGCGAAGTTTATTCATTTTGGAACGACCAGGGAGATACTGGAGCTGATGAACGGAGGTGTGGATGAGTACCATTATCTGGGATGGAGCCGGAAAGTGGGCAGCAGTATCCGTAGTGATGTGTCTGGCTATAACAGTGTACTGAGCAGCAGGGCATCTGTTGGGAAGGACTGTTATCTGGAGGTTTCTTATGTGCATGGAAATTCCAGGATTGGCAGCCACAGTGTGCTCTCTTACATAGACGTGCAGGATCAGGTTATTCCTGATAATGTTGTTCTCCATGGGCTGAAGCAGAGAAACGGAAAATTTATTGTCCGTATTTTTGGCGTAAATGATAACCCCAAAGAGAACCGACTGTTTGGCAGGGATCTGGATGAACTGGAAGATACACTTGGAGTGAGACTCTGGGAGGAGAACGGACAGGCACATACCTTGTGGTCTGCTGCGCTGTATCAGGAGGCAGATACGATCCGGGAGGCAACAGATGCGGCACTGGAACTTTATGAGATTGTCACAGGAGGGAAAGATTTTGACAGATCTTTATGGACTGCAGCCTCCCACAAGTCTCTTTGCGCCGGATTTAATGAGGCGGATCCGGATGCTATCATAGCGTGGAATAAACGGATGGCAGATCTGGTAACTATGGATGGGATTGCAAAGGCAATCAGAGATCAGGTTCCTGCAGGGAGTATAAGAAAGCTGCAGTCTCTGACAAAGATTCAGAAGGAATGGCTGAGAAAGCGTCTGAGAAAAGCAGATTTCGGTGAAAAAATGCGTCTGCATTATTATTTGGGAGTGATCCTTGAGGATGAGAATGAGGTGCAGGAATGTTTCCGCATTATTCAGTCAGAGGTTCTGGAAGCGACGATCAAAAGCCTTGCTTATAATGAACAGGCAAGGATTGTTACAGATCATCATACAGTCAGACTGCCGCTCCGTGTGAACTGGGGAGGTGGCTGGAGTGATACGCCGCCCTATTGTAATGAAAAGGGCGGGACTGTATTAAATGCCGCTATTCTTTTGAACGGGGAGAAGCCGGTAGAGGTGACATTGGAGAGGATTCCTGAGCAGAAGGTGGTTTTTGACAGCCGGGATATGGATGTTCATGGAGAGTTTGACACGATTGAGCCTTTGCAGGCCACAGGTGACCCTTATGATCCTTTTGCCCTGCAGAAGGCCTGCCTTCTTGCCTGCGGAATAATTCCCAGGGAAGGACATACTCTGGGTGAAATACTGGAACGCCTTGGCAGTGGTTTTGTTATGCATTCTGAGGTAAGAAATGTTCCCAAAGGTTCCGGTCTTGGCACCTCATCTATTCTTTCGGCAGCCTGTGTGAAGGCAGTGTTTGAATTTATGGGAATCGCATATACAGAAGAAGATTTATATGCCCATGTACTGGCAATGGAACAGATCATGTCTACAGGAGGAGGATGGCAGGATCAGGTCGGAGGTATTACACCTGGTCTTAAATATATAACCTCCATGCCTGGGCTTCAACAGCAGCTTCAGGTAGCACATATAGAGCTTTCACCGCAGACAAAGAAGGAGCTAGATGAAAGATTTGTCCTGATCTATACAGGGCAGAGGCGTCTGGCGAGAAATCTTCTCCGTGATGTGGTGGGACGCTATGTGGGCAATGAACCGGACAGTCTGTTTGCGTTGGAGGAAATCCAGAAAACAGCAGCACTGATGCGCTTTGAACTGGAGCGTGGAAACGTAGACGGTTTTGCAAAGCTTCTGGATTATCACTGGGAACTGAGTAAGAAAATAGATGCCGGAAGCAGTAACACTTTGATTGAGCAGATTTTCGGCAGTATTGAGGAGTTGGTGGACGGAAAGCTGGTATGTGGTGCCGGTGGCGGCGGTTTCCTTCAGGTGATACTGAAAAAGGGTGTGACAAGGCAGATGGTGGAAGAACGTCTGAAAGAAGTATTTATGGACAGCCTTGTTGGCGTAGCTGACTGTAAGCTTGTATGGGAATAGAAATTCCAAAGGAAAAAGCAGATCAGTGCATAATTAAAAAGCTGATAAACTGAGTGCTTATCTTATCAAATAGAATAGATTGCTGCACAATCATACTTATTCCTGTATCTCTCAAATGCGGAGATACAGGAGTAATTTACAGGCTCTCTTTCTTGTCCATCCGGCAGCGTTTATCCAGGTGGCGGTTGATCAGAAGCAGGAATACAATTGTTGAGAGGACAGAAGAGATTCCGTCAGCAACAGGTTCTGCGAAAAAAGCCGCTTTTGCACCAAAGAAAGAAGGCAGGACAGCTGCACTGATCACAAAAAGAGATTTTCTGGTAACGGAGAGCGCAAGTCCTGTCTTTGGACATTCCAGGGCAGTCAGCCCGTCTACAAAGACATACTGGAAGCTTAGCGGAATGATCATCAGTGTATAGGTACGGATGACCCAGACAGAGAATCTGATATACTGTGGATCAGTGGTAAACAGAAGAACAAAGTACCGGGGAATAAACCGGGAGAGAAGGAACATGATGGTGGTAAAGATAAGCATTACTCCCAGAATGTTCCTTTCTGCGTCCTTGACCCTGTTTACGCATCTGGCACCGTAATTGTAGCTCAGGATTGCCTGTGTACCTCCGCTGATCCCGATCATAGGTGAGGTGATCAGAAGCAGATAGCTTTGAGCAATGGTGGCACAGGTGATTAGCATATCGCCCTGGGAAGCACCACCATATTTCTGGAGCACTGTATTCATAAAGATCAGGATCAGGCTGTCTGTGGCCAGGATCAGAAAAGGAGAAAATCCCAGGGAAAGGATTTTCCTTATGACTTTTAAGTTGTACTGTCCGAAGGTAATCTTTACAGGAACCTTTTTTCCCAATAAGAAGGTCATTGCAAAGATGCAGGAGAGTATCTGCGAAATAACGGTTGCAATGGCAGCACCGGAAATTCCCATATGAAAACCAAAAATAAAAATCGGGTCTGACAGGATGTTACATCCTGCGCCGATCAGTACGGTAAACATTCCCACAAGGGGGAATCCCTGACAGTTGATAAAGTAATTAAGCCCTGTAGCCATCAGTGCGAAAAAGGTACCTGTTGTATAAATAGTCAGGTAGGTATTGGCAAAGGGAAAAGTAGCCCCACTTGCGCCAAACAACATAAGCAGCTTATCTTTTAGCAGAAGAAAGCTGACAGTCAGCAGAACAGAAAAAATACTGAGCATCAGAAAAGAATTTGCCAGTACCTGTTCTGCTTTTTTGTGATTCTTTTCGCCCATTCGGATTCCCATGGTAATGGAACCTCCGATTCCTACCAGGGTGCCAAAAGAAGTGAGAAGTGTAACGATAGGACCGCATATGCCTGCACCTGCAAGAGCCAGTGCGCCATTTTCGGAAATATGTCCGATATACATCCTGTCAATAATACTGTAAAGTACATTGACAAATTGCGCGGTCATAGAAGGGATGGCAAGCTGGAGTACCAGAGTGCGTACGGGTGCCTTGCCAAGATTTGCTGTTGCGTTCATTTTAATTTTCCTCATCCATTCGACAGGGACTGCCGCACTTGCATGTGCAGCAGCCCCTGTATATTAATCATTGTCAATTTTAACAGATATGGACAGAAAAAGCTATGATTTTTGAGATATTGTCCTTGTAAAAGATATTGAGAATAGCCTCTCGGGGTCAGACCCCATGAAATCAGGCTCTCGGGGTCAGACCCCATGAAGAAGAAATGATTTTTCTCTAAAGAAACTATAAACGAAAACGAGAGCATAGGCTACTGGCGCTGCTCTAATAACTACATAAAATTTTGTGGAAGGCACATTGGGCGCTACAAGGTATGAAAAGGAGAATTATGAAAACAACATTACTTATCATGGCAGCTGGTATTGGCAGCCGCTTCGGAACAGGAATCAAGCAGTTAGAGCCGGTGGATTATGCTTTCCAGGACATTAACGATATTCCGGGGACTCTGCCGGAAGGCCGTACAAAGCCGTGGGGAACTGGTCAGGCCGTGCTTGCAGCGAAGAAGGTCATCAAGACCCCGTTCATCGTCATCAATGCAGATGATTACTATGGCAAAGAAGGTTTCAAGGCTGTTCATGAGTATCTGGTGAATGGCGGCAAGTCCTGTATGGCAGGTTTTGTGCTGAAGAACACGCTGTCTGATAACGGTGGCGTGACTCGCGGTATCTGCAAGATGGATGAGGATTACAACCTGACCGAGGTCGTGGAAACGAAGAACATTGTAAAGACCGCAGCTGGAGCAGAGGCAGAAGGAATGGCTGTTGATGTTGATTCTCTGGTTTCCATGAATATGTGGGGCTTAACTCCTGATTTCCTTACAACGCTGGAAGAGGGATTCAAAGAATTCTTCGAGAAGGAAGTGCCGGGTAATCCACTAAAGGCAGAATATCTGATTCCTATCTTCATCGGTGAACTGCTGGAGCATGGGAAGATATCTGTGAAGGTTCTGAAAACAAATGATACATGGTATGGCATGGCAGATTATCTGGCGGAGCCGCATGAGGAATATATCTGCTTTTCTAATTATCCTATTGGAGATAAAATTGCAGATTTTGTAGTGCTGACATCAAGATCAAAAATGAAAGTCTGCATTGTAGAAGTCAAAGGTGCAGATTTTAAAATTGTTAAGGCCAATCACTATCAGGGTTTAAATGTACATATGAATGATGCAATTACACAATTAAAAAATCATATGGAATACATAAACAGAAATTACAGTTCATTCAGAACCCAGATACATGAAGATAAGGATAAAGCAATCAATGAGGAATATAGTGGAAATTATTTAGTGGGTCCTCGAAAAACCCTATTGGTTGACCCACAGAAGGATATAGATGTTAAATATATAGCTATAGGTGGAGTTGAAAGAGAAGACAAGTCAATTGAAGAAAGCCACGAAATTGTAAAATGTAAACCAGCAGATAATTTAGAGATAGCTTCGTGGAATTCTTTTGTGCGTAAGTTGGATGAATATCATGGACATCATCCTGTTCAATAAAAAACGCTGGACAGATTACCGGAAATCATCTAAGGAAAAAATCTCATTGTAACAGGCACGCATCAAATCCACAAATCTGGATTACCTGAATAAACTGACCAAGAGAAAGTAAAATATGTGCGGATACAGTCCTTGTAATAGGGGTGTATTGATGTTAAGATGGTAGTATAGAAGATGTGGATAAGCTGAGAAAAGAAGGTGTTACCAATGAATGAGGAAGAAAGATTTGATTTTGAGCAAAAGCACGAAGAAGACCTTCAAAGATTACGTGGCTTTCGTCTTTTAGATGATGATTTTATGAGCAAAGTATTTGAAGATAAGAATTGTGTGGAATTTTTATTGCAGATTATACTAAAACGAGATGATCTTAAAGTTACAAGTGTGAGCAGTCAATATGTAATAAAAAACTTACAAGGGCGTTCTGTTCGTTTGGATATTCTCGCAGTGGATCGACAAAATCAGGTGTATAATATTGAAATTCAAAGAGATGATAAAGGTGCAGGTGTGAAGAGAGCTAGATATAATAGTAGCTTGATTGATGCAAATGTGACAGAACCGGGTGAACAATATCAAAATTTAAATGAAACGTATGTGGTTTTTATCACAGAAAATGATGTGTTAGGAGAGAATATTCCAATATATCATGTGGATCGTATCGTTAGGGAAACAGGAAAAATGTTCAATGACCAATCGCATATTATATATGTAAACTCTCAAATAAAAGATGAAACAGCATTAGGAAAACTTATGCATGATTTTACATGTACCAATGCTAAAGATATGTACTACGAAGTGCTGGCTGACCGTGTACATTATTTTAAAGAAGATGAGAAAGGAGTGGCAATTATGTGTAAAGCTATGGAAGATATGAGAAATGAAGCAGCAAGAGAAGCAGAAAAAATGAAAGCAATTCGTATGGCTCGTTTAATGATAGAAGATGGTAAACTTAATTATGAAGATATTGCAATGTACACAGAGCTTACTCTGGAAGAAGTAGAAAAAATAGCTTTGGAAAAGAAAAGTGCATAATAAAAGACATAAAACGAATGTTTTGTTTTGTGGAACAACTATGCATCCCAGATTGCGGAGAAGTAGCAAAGAAAGCTGAAGCCGAAGCAGTATTTAAGGAGCTGCTGGCAAGCTGTACATCCAGACTGGCAAGAACAACTCTCGGGGTCAGACCCCATGAGGAAGCTTTATTTGATATTATCCGAGGAAGTATCATGAATTTATATAAACGAGACTATATAAAGAGCGTTCCTACCAAACAGGAAATGCAACTGTATGAGGGTATTTTGTGTACTGAAAGAAAAGCTGTCGGAGACAGAGGATTTGGGAAGATAAATCATAGGCGATTGTATCCAGCAGCAGTTCGACACTATGATAGTTTGTTCCCTAACAATCATATTGAGTTGTTTGATTTCCAGAACGAAGGTAATATGGAACAACTAAATGAAGAATTTTGTGCCTTGATTCATGATGCAAATACAAACGAAAGAAACGTTCTTCGCTTTATTAATCACAGACCTGCTTATCATATTATTGCTGGTGTATTTAAGTATTATAATTTTGGTCACCACGATGCATATGTCTTCCCGGAATTTGCTTTAGGTAAGTACATTGCCGATTATTTGTTGATAGGAAAAAGCTCTGGCGGATATGAGTTTGTATTTGTCGAGCTTGAACACCCTAATGGAAGAACAACCTTGAAATCTGGACACGAGGGAGAAACCTTTAGAAAAGGTACTTATCAAATTTATGATTGGAAAGCAGAAATCGAAGCACACTTTTCTGCATCGTTTGTAACGATCACCAAGTACAGCAACAAATCCTCACTTCCGAAGGAATTTTCAGAATATGATTCAAGCCGCTTCCACTACGCTGTGGTCGCAGGCTTGCGTGAGGATTACAACGAAGCTACTTATCGTGATCGTCGAAACAAAGTAACCCAGCAAAACATTCTGACTTTGCATTATGATAATCTGTACGATAAAGCCTGCGAGTTAGAAACAGCTCAATCATTTTAAATAGCAAGTGAACCGCTCATGTTAACGGTTAGGATGAACGTGTTTCTCCCATCGTTGACATGGGTACCTGTCTTTTGAAGAGAAAAGAACAAGCAAGATATGAAACCAGTATTGATGGAAAATGCCTTTGAAGCGTGGGCGGCTGCCATACGCTTTTGTGATGATAGAAAAACTCTCGGGGTCAGACCCCATGAAGACAAAACTTCTCAATAAAGAAGAAATTAAAACTAAGATGATGGAGCTTACATATATCCAGGAAAGATTAGCTGAGGAATAAAAAGTTATGGAGGAGTAACCGGCTCCTCCATCTTAGCATAGAAAATCCGGCACTTTTGGAAAAACTCTCGGGGTCAGACCCCATAAAGAATGGGAATTTATTTGAATCCAGGAAAGGATTCTTCTTTTGGACTGGCCATGTTTACAGTCCGAAATCTGTTGTTGATGCCATGCTTAAGGAACTTATATATACACAGGAAAGAATCCTATGAATAGCAGTATGAAATAATGTATGGCAAATATGAAAGGATAAATTTATGAAGAACAGTTCTGAACGCAAAAGATATAAGACGAATCCAAATTTCGATGCATATTTATTATATTCTTATATACAAATGAAAAGAAATGCATCTGATAAAAGAAGTCGCGATAAAGCAGATAAGTTGATTTATGAGTATTTGAATAATTATATAATGTATGAACTGTATTACAGTTATCGTAGTACACTCGAAAAATGCGAATTTCAGGAGTTATATCAGTCATTATGGGTTGAAGTTTTAGCAGACTTGCCCAGATTTAATCCTGATCTCGGAAGAGCGACTACATTTTTTCGCTATTCTATAAAACATGCTGTTTGCATTTTCGTAAGTTTCAAAAAATATAATACAACTCCATATCTAGCTAATCAACTGGAAAAAATCAAAAAAATTCAGCAGGAATGTGAAGAATCAGGAACTCCTTTTACTGTTGAATTAGCCAGTAAATATTTACATTGCACAATCCCTACTGTATTAAACTATCAGGTTAAACTTGGTATGGAATCCTCTTTCTCTTATGAAGTAATATCTGTTACAAATAAATATTTTTCTTACGATTCCTATGATGAGGAAGCTACAGATTCAAAACCAATATCTTCATATTCTGATGCGGAATTGAGAAAATTAGTAAAGGATTTTTCTGAGAAAGAACTATGTTTACTCAATATGTATCTGCAGATGTGCACACAGGAGAATTCATACAATATCGAAGAATTTCGCAAAGCGAAAGCTTCCCAATCTGCAATGACAAAGGCTGAAACAGAACAAGCTATTATAAAGATAGAAGATTTGTTCAAAAAAATCGGGATTAATAAAGCACTGCGGGGTCAGACCCCATGAAGAGAGTGTGGTTAAGAGATTATTAGCCGGCGGTATGAGTGCGGACGAGATTCTTGAAAAACTGAAATAAACAAGAATCCAAGAAAAATAAATGCCGTGTGGACAAACTGAACTTCAGGAGTTCACACGGTATTTTTTGAAGGTTGCCGTATAGTTTATAACGAAAATAAAAGAAGAACAAAATTTAAAGAAGTGGAGCGTGAGAAAATGAACTTATCAAAAATACATCATATTGCAATCATCGTATCTGACTACGAAGTTGCTAAGGATTTTTATGTGAACAAGCTTGGATTCTCTGTCATCAGGGAAAACTACCGTCCAGAGCGTAAGGACTGGAAGCTAGATCTTCGTGTCAATGAGCACACAGAGCTGGAGATTTTTGCAGAAGAAAACCCGCCGAAGCGTGCGAACCGCCCGGAGGCCTGTGGGCTGCGTCACCTTGCATTTTGTGTGGAGAGCGTGGAGCAGACGGTGAATGAGCTGGCGGAGGTAGGGATTGAATGTGAACCAATCCGCATGGATGATTACACCGGCAAGAAGATGACTTTCTTCCATGACCCGGATGGACTGCCGTTGGAGTTGCATGAGTAAAATGAAGAAAACAAGAAAACCAGGCGGTGGCCGGAAGAAGCTGAAGCCTGAATACAATGCCGGAAAGAACCTGAAAGAGTAGATGGAAAGTGCTGTGGCACTTTATAATCCAAAAACACAAACTATTTTACACTACCAGAGGATCTTCCGGAATACTGCCGTACTAAACTGAAAAAATAATACTAAGCCATCTGATAGAGAATCTGGCAGACAGCCAAGAACAGTATCAGATGGCTTTTATAAGATGTTAATATACGAATGATTACCTAGTTACGAGACGCTTGCTTCAATTATTTCATATTTACGCAATTAAAAGGAGGATTACCATTTAATACATTAACTACTTCTTCGGCTACTTTTCTTTGCAATGTATGAATTGCAGTTTCGCTATACCATGCGCTATGTGGAGTTGCGATTACATTATCCATATGGAGTAATGGATGTTCTGGAGTAACTGGTTCGTTTTCAAATACATCTACTCCGGCACCAGAAATCTTGCCGTTTTGCAGTGCTTCGATAAGAGCGGCCTCGTCGATGATTCCGCCACGAGCTGTATTCACAAGAATAGCGTTTGGTTTTAATAATGTCATTTCTTCTTTCCCGATAAGATGGTAAGTATCTTTTGTAAGTGGGCAATGAACAGAGATAAGATCGCTATCTTTGAGAAGCTGTTCTAAAGTAACAGGTGTTACATTTAGCTCCTGAGCAGCAGTCTCATTTATATAAGGATCGTATGCGATCACTTTCATTCCGATTGAAGTACAGCTGGGCGCGGATATCAACGTTCACGATAAGCAGAAGTTTGAGCTGGAGCGGTAAATAAGATAGAAAATACAACTGATAAGAAAGACAGGGCACGGTGATGAAGTATCTGCAGAATGTACCTATTCACAAGGATGACCTGTTTTTTATCCCTGCAGGCACGATCCATGCCATTGGGGCAGGTGCGCTCGTTGCAGAAATCCAGGAAAGCTCGAACCTGACCTATCGGCTGTATGATTACGACCGCATAGGAAAGGACGGGAAGAAAAGAGAACTGCATATCGACAAGGCGTTGGATGTGGCAGATCTTCACGGCAGTGCAGAGCCGAGACAGCCGCTGCGGGTTCTGAAGTACCGTCCGGGGATGGCATCGGAGCTGTTGATACGCTGCAAATATTTTGAAGTATACCGGATGCTTATCAATGGAGTATGCCAGGAAGTGCAACGCTGACCTGTTGTTGGTAACTGATTCGGATTGTGACCGTGTGGGTATTGCTGAACATTGGGGTCAGACCCCATAAAGAATGATGTGCATAAAAATAAAATATGAAGCGGTCCCCATGAAGCAAATCCAACATACCGCTTTACGCAAAAAGGTTTCATGTTATCATTATCTCATCAAGAGTTCTGATAATTTGAAACCTTTTTTGCAATTATTTAACAATCGTAGCAAGAATTCCCTCACCTCTATAGGGACGCCACTGAAAAAGTGGTCGTAAAATCATATATCTGATATAATTAAGGTATCATAATTGTCGGAGGTTGAAATGTTATCATCCCAACTTAAACTTAGCCTTAGTTATTATTCAGATTTATATGACATGATTGTTCCAAAAGATCATATTCTAAGAAAAATCAGGGAATTGGTCGATTTTTCTTTTATATATGATGAATTAAAAAATAAATATTGCCTTGATAATGGACGTAATGCAAAAAACCCTATATTGCTATTTAAATATCTGCTTTTAAAATATCTTTATAACCTTTCTGATAATGGTGTTGTTGAAAGATCACGATATGATATGTCTTTTAAATATTTTCTGGAATTAACGCCAGAAGAAGAGGTTATCCATCCTAGTCTTTTAACCAAATTCAGAAAGCAGCGTTTAAAAGATGAAAATATACTTGATCTGCTCATAAATAAAAGTGTAGAACTTGCCATAAATCAAGGTGTTTTAAAAAGCAATACTATAATTGTTGACTCAACTCATACAGAAGCCCGTTATCATAAAACTACTCAGAGAGAAATGTTGAAAAAAGCCTCTACTTCTTTAAAAGCAGCTTTAAAAGCAGCTTTAAAAGATTCTGATAAAGACATTTATCTGCCAGATGAACCTGAAAAACGA